>Ga0123519_10002579_pt1 | contig 30615 bp, 23 predicted proteins | sample YelNatPaOPRAMG02_FD_87396 | JGI IMG/M metagenome (GOLD analysis project Ga0123519, IMG submission 87396) | Hot spring microbial communities from Yellowstone National Park - Yellowstone National Park OP-RAMG-02 (version 2) | ecosystem: Environmental > Aquatic > Thermal springs > Hot (42-90C) ... | reverse complement strand
GGTCTGATTGGAAAAATTTTTGTAGTTTTTGTATATTTATTTTATACTTTGTTTATGTCTAAAGAAAATAGTATAATAAGGTTACTTTTTGGTTTTTCGCCAAGTTATAATGTTGCGAGGCCTCATATACATTGGGTACCACCTGTTGATATATACGAGTATACCGATAAATTTTTGATACTTGTTGAACTTCCGGGTGTGAATAAGGAAGATATAGAGATAGTTCTCAAGGATGATGTTTTAAAAATATCTGGCTATAAAAAGGAGTTTGGGGGGTATGATAGACTTAAGATTCATCAGATGGAGATAAGCTATGGTTATTTTGAGCGTATGATTCAGGTTTACAATGTTGATGAAAGTAAAATAAAGGCAGAGTTTAAAGATGGTATTTTGTTTATAATTATTTCCAAAAGTTAGTGGTGGGGGAATTATGAGTTTTGAGCAATACAAATTTTTTCTTTCTGAGTCTTATCAAGGTGATAATAATCAAAATGTTGGATTGAGTAGTGGCGCTAGTAATCAAAATGATAACAAAGGTAATGTTTACCCTAGTGAATTACCTGTGGTTCCTCTTAGAAATATAGTGCTTTTCCCGGGAATTGTTACTCCACTTTCCATTGGTAGGCAGAAGTCTGTTGCCGCGGTTGAGGAATCTTCACTTGGTAATAAGTATATTGGGCTTATTGCTCAAAAATCTAAGGATGTTGAGGATCCCGGGAAAGATGATCTTTATCAGTTTGGTGTTGTGGCATCAATATTCAAAATATTTAGGTTGCCTGATAACTCAATAAATATCGTTGTTAGAGTAGAGAAGAGGTTTAAGATTAAAGAAATTTTATCCTTTGATCCTTTCATAAAAGTTTCGGTTGAATATCTTGAATTGAACAAGGATCTGAGTGAAAAGGATATTGAGGTTTATGAAAAGACTATCAAGGACATGGCTATCTCTTTAATAAAACTCATTCCTGATACTCCTCCTGATATGGAGTATATAATACAAGGTATTGAACAGCCTGAACTTTTAGCTTACTTTGTTGCTTCTGGTGTTAATGCATCTATTGAGGAAAAACAACAAATGCTTGAGGAAAGTTCCTTGAAGTCCTTGTTTGAGAGAGTCATTAGTTATCTGGGAAGGGATTTGGAGTTTACAAAGATTAGTAAAAATATTCAAGACAAAGTTAAGGATGATGTGGAAAAGGGCCAAAGGGAATTTTTTCTTAGGCAACAACTTAAGGCAATCCAAAAGGAGTTAGGTGAACTCAGTGATCAAGAAAAGGAGATAAATGAACTTAAGGAAAAACTAGAGAACAAAAAAATGAGTGATGAAGTTAGGAAAGTTGCTACTGAACAGATAGAAAGGCTTTCAAAGATACCTGTGATGTCACCCGAATACACTGTTACAAGGAATTATGTTGATCTGATATTGTCTTTGCCATGGGATGAGTATACAGAGGATAATTTGGATATAGAGTTTGCTAAAAAGGTTTTAGATGAGGATCACTATAATTTGGAGAAAGTCAAGAAGAGGATTATTGAATACCTTTCTGTGATGAAACTAAAGAAAGGGTTTGTCAAAGGTCCTATATTGTGCTTTTATGGGCCTCCGGGGGTAGGTAAAACATCATTGGGCAAATCAATAGCGAGGGCGTTGGGTAGAAAGTTTGTAAGAATCTCTTTAGGTGGTGTTAGGGATGAAGCGGAGATAAGAGGCCACAGAAGGACATATGTAGGTGCTTTGCCGGGTAGAATAATACAAGGTATAAATAAGGCTGGATCGTCAAATCCGGTTTTTATGCTTGATGAAATAGATAAATTAGATTCGGATTTTAGAGGTGATCCTGCTTCGGCTCTCCTTGAAGTTCTTGACCCTGAGCAGAATAATTCTTTTAGTGATCATTATTTGGAGATACCTTATGATTTATCAAAGGTTCTTTTTATTACTACTGCTAATTCTCTGAATACCATACCTTGGCCCTTGCTTGATAGGATGGAGATAATTTCAATACCGGGTTATACAGAGTACGAGAAGAAGATGATTGCTATTAATTACCTAATACCTCGCCAAAAAACTGAAAACGGTTTACAGGATTTTAACTTGTCTTTTAGCGATAATGCCTTAAGCAAAATTATAAATGATTATACTCGCGAATCGGGAGTAAGAGAATTGGAGAGAAACATCGGTGCGGTGATGCGTTCGTTGGCTACATATATTGTTGAAAACAACATTGATCCGGGAAGTGGTAATATAGAGATTGATGAAAAAAAGGTTAGAGAGTACCTTGGACCTGAGAAGTTCTTACCTGAAATAAAGGAGATGATGGAAAAGCCAGGTGTGGCTATAGGTCTTGCGTGGACACCTGTTGGTGGTGATATCCTGTTCATAGAATCTTTAGGTATGAAGGGTAAGGGAATGCTTACACTTACAGGTTCTTTAGGCAATGTGATGAAAGAGTCTGCTTCTATTGCCTTCAGTTTCATAAGGGCAAACGCTAAAAGTTTTGGTATTCCTGAATACATTTTTAGAGAGTATGATGTACATGTGCATGTTCCCTCGGGTGCTATACCAAAAGATGGACCTTCTGCAGGTATAACATTGCTTACATCTATTGTTTCGTTACTTACCCAAAGAAAGGTAAAAGATAATGTTGCCATGACTGGCGAAATATCACTTAGAGGATTGGTATTACCGGTTGGTGGTATAAGGGAAAAGGTTTTAGCCGCCAAGAGGTATGGTATAACAAACATAATAATACCTGAAAAAAATGTTAAGGATTTGGAAGAAATTTCAGAAGAACAAAAGAAAGATCTAAATATAATTCCTGTGAAAACAATCAATGAAGTTTTAGATAAAGTTTTGGAAGATAAATCAGTAGTAGAGGTTGAGAAAGTTTTTGAGAAGTACAAAGAAGTAGGAAGAAAGCCAAAAACTACGAAGAGAATAGGTAAGGTAATCGTTTCATAAAATTTAGAGTAGATTTATTAAAGTCTCATAGAGATTATTCGGTATCTCTATGGGTGTCATGTGGCCTGAGTTTCTCAGAATGAATATTGGTTTAGAAAACAATTGAGAAAACTTCATTTGTACGGGAAGATTAACGAGTTTGTCATCTTGTGACCATATTATCTCTACATCAGGTATCTTTGATTTATCTATGTCTTCAATGAAGACATCAAATAAATTTTTTGTTATCCTCAAGGCAACGATCTTATTTCTTATACTTTCAAAGTGCTTTTTAGTAGGTTCGGATATGTAATCTGCTATATTTTTCTTTACCTCATCGTTCATTGGTATCAAGAAGAGAAATTTTTTGAAATAGAAGTCGATGTAAATATCTAATGTTAGTAAACCTATTAAAAACCTTATAGGTTTGAAGAATGCAAGTTTTAGAATGGGGTGTAATGATCTCCAGAACTCGTAAGTACCGATTGAATTGATTAATATAACTTTCTTGATGCTATTCGGCGATAAGTTGTTTATAAACTCTGTGAGAAATAAAGCTAGTTTACCTCCTGTTGAGTGCCCTATTACTGTGATGTTTTTGAGCTTTAGACTGAAGATGAACTTTGCTAAAATGGATGTTTGTTCTAGGGTGTTGTATTCTAGTTTTAGTGATCTACTACTGTTTCCGTGTCCTAATAAATCAACGGCAATGATGCGATACTCGTTTAGATCAAAGTTTTTTATTAATGGTATCCACGATTCTTTTGATACTAGCCACCCATGTATGAAAAGTAAGACTTTCTTACCTTTCCCAATATCAAAGTACGATATGTACCTTTCCTCACAAACTTTAAAAGTTTTTTCTTCAAACATGTTTTTATAATCTCCTTCCTTGCTTTAGAAGTTCTTGTTTTTTTTCTTTAATTTCTTTGGGTTCCTCATAAGGCACAATTATTATGTTATGTCCCTCTCTTTTGAATGTTACGAATTTGTATACATCCTTACATATATGTATTGCGTCTCTTATTTTTATTTTCACATTAGGGTAGCAGATATCGTAACAACTTATTTTTGATTCTATTGCCGCTTGATCTAACTGCTGTCTTAAATTGCTGAGCTCTTCGTCTATTTTTGTTATTTCATTTGATAGTTGTTTTGTTTCCATGTTAAGCGTTTGGAATTTTTCCTCCTTATCAGATGGGAGTTTGCCGTAGGAGATCATCAACTGCTGAAGTGAAAGTAACTCTTTCTTGAGTTCTGTTAATTTGTTGTTAAGTATTTCTTTTTGTGAAACGAGTTCATCGTGCCTTTGTAATATTTCAGGGTCTGAACCAACTTCAAGGAAAGTCTCTACCCATGATTCTGCACCTAGTTGTTTTGCGTAGATTTCATGAAATGCTCTTACCTGTCCCCCAGTAATGCTTGCTTTCTTACCAAGACACATGATTTTTGACTTTGAGGAAATGTTACTGTGTAGAATGTATTCAAGAGCGATTACATCTCCCTTGGCGTGGATTTTCGCTCTTTCTATAAACTTTGCTACAACATCGCCACCGGCTGTAATTAATCCTGCCTCTTTACCTTGTATTCCCGTTCTTATGTAAACATTCCCATCTGCCATTACTTCAGCCTTTTCAACTGTTCCCCATATATCCACATTTCCACCTGCTTTAACCTTAAAGGTATCTCTTACACTTCCTTTTATAACTACATTACCAACAAAGTCTATATCCCCAGTTTCAGTAGAAACATCTCCCTGTATCTCTAACACTGGCTCTACATTTATCTTACCATTTTTCATGACGATCTGCCCTTGTTGTGAGGCTATAAGTTCCATTCCATCAGGTGATACTTCCACATTTTTGCCCGCAAGTGCTGATATGTTTGTATCTTTGCCATCTGATGTTGGTATGACCCTACCTCTTACAGTGGTACCAGGTTTACCCCTTGTTGCAGGTTCTTTTACGGCTAATACTTGACCTTTCACCACATTTTGAATATTCATTACTTTATGAAAATCAATGATTTCACCTCCTATTGAGATCTGCTCTTGTTTGTTAATATTCACATAATAATTTATCTTTGCATCTTTTCCCGAAACCGGAGGATCCCACTCTGCTACTTTAACAGGTACATCAAAGACACCTTCATATATTGCTCTATTTATTTCATCGTCTGATATACCAAAAACAACTCCTTGAGATTTGAGGAGATTTTTTACTTCGTTTGGTGTTGGTACCTTACCATACGGTAAGGCAGGCTTTGATAAAGTAAGTAAAGCACTGCTTTCATCTGGAGTAACTTCAATTGAAGGATGACTGTCATCACTAGGTGAGGTGGGTATTGGTTCACCTATCTTTACAGGGGTACTGGAAGGATCTTCTATTTCTTTACTTAACTTCCTTTCGTCAATATTCGTGAATCCAAGCCCTTCGAGATAAGATTTTACCTCATCAAATTTTATAAATCTACCTCTTCCTTGAGGTGGAATTATTTTGACAAAAATACCTTCATTGGTATGTGCTATAAAAAACTTTCCGTCAATAGAGGTAATTTCCTCTACATGTTCATTTGCTTGATTAATGGTAAACGAGCCAATTTTCTTGACAAGAATTCTGTATGGTTTTTTCCCAATTCCTAAAAATCCCGAATTACCTGTTTCAAGTATCTCATAGTCAAGATTTATTATATCGGTATTAAGTTCTTTTTTTGCTATCTCAAGTGCATCTTTTACAGAATATGCAACGATCTCAATCTCATTTAAGGTTTCTTCGTCTTCTATTTCATCTAACATTTTTATGAGTTTCTGAATATCCATGATTTTTAGTATAATGATACAAGTTTTCTTTTTCAAGAAATGACTTGATTTTTCTTTTTGAAGGTGATCAAATTTTTGTTGTAAAATTATCCTGTGAGATTTGGATTGGTTTTTATCTTTTTATCGTTGTTATTGGCATCGTGCCATGAGAACCTTATACAAAAGAATATTGATGAAGTGTTTGGGTATTGGGTAGTTAGCCAAATTGTTTACTCAAATGCTGTTAGCTCTTACGATGGTGCACCAAACTACGAAATATACCAATTTACAAGCGAATATGTTTCAAACATTAATAATATCTCCAATTATCTTGGTTATATATATGAAATTGTTTCTTTTGTAACAACTGACAAAATTGTTTCAAATAGTTGGGGTGTTGATTTGAATAACAATAAAATGTACATATACACTGATTCAACAAACTATACTTACACATTCTTCCTAGTAGCGAATAACAGTAGTAATGTCAACGAAATATGGCTTTCCGATGGTGTTTTTTCTCTATCAAACACAAATTATCAGTTTTTTGCTAGCAATGGAATAATTAGATATGTTTTAAAAAGAAAATGAATATTGTCACTAAAAAGCAAATAGAATCCGGAGGTAAACATGGACTACCAAAAGAAAGATATTGTGGTTGTTCTTTGTACAACTCCTCAAGGGAGAAGCGATGAATTGGCAAACAAATTAGTAGGAAACAAACTAGCCGCATGTGTGAATGTTATTCATAACATTTCTAGCACTTATTATTGGCAAGGGAAAATAGAAAAAGATTCAGAAGATTTGATGATAATAAAAACGAGGCGAAGCCTCTTTGAAAAGTTAAATAAATTCATAAAAGAGAATCATCCATACACTGTACCAGAGATAGTAGCCCTTAATGTGGAAGATGTATCAGAAAGTTACCTTCAGTGGTTAATTGATTACCTAAAAAGTTAGTAGATCTAAATCTAAATGAAGGTAATGGGTTAGGAATACCTAATCTAGATTTGAAGAGAAATGTCTTTAATCCATTGAAGAGGTGATTAGAAGTTAAAGCAGGTGCCTCACGGCACCTGTATAAAAGTATCTAATCTCTAACTATTGTCTTTATTATATTTCCTTCTTTGTCTATAATCTCAATTTTCATTGGCATTTGGCCTATTGCGTGCGTTGAGCAAGACAAACAAGGGTCATAACACCTTATACCTGCTTCAATTCTGTTGAGCATACCTTCTTTTATATCTTCACCTTTTATGTAAGCCTTCGCAATCTGTGTAACTGTTTTGTTCATACCAAGGTTATTCTGTCCTGTTGCTATTATTAGGTTCACCTTCTGCAAAATACCATTTTCATCGACCTTGTAATGATGGAATAGAGTACCTCTCGGTGCCTCTGATACACCAACTCCTTCAAGTTTATTGACACCACCTTTTGCCCTAAATTTACCTTTGTATATAATAGGATTCTGAACAATCTCTTCTATTTTCTCTATACAATGCAAAATCTCTATTAACCTAGCGTAGTGGTAATAGAAGGAACTTAACAGTACGCCGTTAGGTGATAGACTCTTGAATTCCTTTAATTCCTTATCTGCCAAAGGTGTACCCATTCTATTAGCGATATTCAATCTTGCAAGTGGTCCAACCCTGTACATTCCCTCTGGGAATCCCTTAGATAAAAGGTACGGGAACTTCAGATATGAATAGTTTGTACTTGCTTCACCTATGTAATCATAGTACTTCTTTGGATCAGCCTTATCAACAATGATGTTACCTTGAGAATCTATTATCCTTAGGTAGCCATCGTGGTGATTATAAGAGCCATCTTCATTAATAAGGGATGCGAAGTAGGATGGGAAATTACCGAAGTTCTCAACAACATCTTTGTTTTCATCCATGTATTTCTTTATTATCTCTATTCCCTTCATCGTTGTTTCTTTAACCTCTGGCATCCAATCAAGTATTATCTGTTTCTTGTCTTCGGAGAATGGTTCTCTAACGCCACCAGGAACAGCCCAAGCAGGATGAATCTTTTTACCACCAAGCATTTCTATTATGTCCTGCCCAAACTTCCTAAGCCTTATACCCCTTCTAGCCAAATCTGGGAATTTCTCTATTACACCAAAAATATTCCTTTTTGAAGGATCAGAATCAAATCCCAATAAAAGATCAGGAGAAGACAAATGGAAAAAACTTAAAGCGTGAGATTGAACAAACTGAGCTGAATTCATCATGTATCTTAGTAATCTAGCAGCTTCTGGAACCTCAACACCCATTATATCATCACCTGCTCTAGCAGAAGCCAAAAGGTGGCTAACTGGACAAATACCGCATATTCTCTGAGTTATACCTGGCATTTCGGTATATAATCTACCCTCACAGAATTTTTCAAATCCCCTAAGTTCAGTAACATGAAACTGCGCATCTTCAACATTACCCTTATCATCAAGGTAAATACTTATTTTTGCATGTCCCTCAATCCTAGTAACTGGATCTAATATTATTCTCTTACTCATACCGACCTCCCTAAATTATCCATATCTATAATGTTCTTTTGTGAATTCTGGTTGTTTACCTTCTAAAAGACACTTTATTGTGTACCATATAGAGTCAGCCGGTGGTGGACAACCAGGTAAATAATAATCAACTTTGATAACATGCGATATGGGAACAACCTTCTTAAGAAGTTTCGGAATGACAACTTCGTCAGAAGGTATTTGCTTACCATGAGTTGCATTCTCAACATAAACAGTATTTAGTACATCATCAACTTTAAACAAATTCCTGTAAGAAGGGATATTACCAGTTACAGCACAATCACCGAAAGCAACTACTATCTTGCTCCTCTCTCTAACTATCTTTAGAACTTCAACATTATCAGTATTGGTAACAGCACCTTCAACAAGAGATATATCAACTTCTGGGTAATTTTGATACTCCTTGACAGGAGTGTGTAACTTCCAATCTGTAATAGGTGATGACATAATTTCAGCGACTTCTGCCAACTCTAAAAGTCTTTCATCAAGGTCCAAAAATGACATGTGGCATCCAGAACAACCACCAAGCCAAACGCTACCGATCTTTATCTTGTCCATATATGTTCCTCCCTTCCCTTAAGTATCCTTTCTAAGAAGTTAGGATCCTTAACCATTTCTGAAGATGTAGCACCTTTCTCAAATAGTGCTCCAACTGGGCAAACTTCCACACATTTGCCGCAGTTTGTACATTCATCAACATTACCCCAAGGCTCATTAAGCCCAGCTATAACTCTAGTACTGAGTCCTCTACCACCGAGATCCCAAACATGTGCTCCCTCAACCTCGTCGCAAACTCTTATACATCTCGTACACTTTACGCATTTACTCTGATCCATTACAAATCTTTCGTGAGAAGCATCAATCTTAAAATTCTGCCAAAGATAATCAAATCTAACATGATCCATACCCACAGCAAAACCAAGATTTTGTAATTCACAATTACCATTGAGGACGCAAGAGGCGCAAATATGATTACCTTCAGCGAAAAGAAGTTCTACTATTAGCTTCCTGTAATTCTTTAGTTTCTCAGAATTTATCTCAACAACCATTCCCTCTTGAACTTTCGTTGCACATGCTGGAACGAGTCTAGGCATCCCTTTTATCTCTATTAAGCACAACCTACAAGCAGCAACTGGAGAAAGCCCTTCTAAATTACAGAGAGCTGGGATATTTATTCCATTTTCCTTAGCAACCCCTAAAACAGTTTGCCCTTCTTTACCGGTACACTCAATACCATTTATTGTCAAAGTAACAACTCCCATAAACACCTCCTATGAATAGATTGATGAAACATCAAATTTTTTTATTTCACAAGATCCTGCCTTGCATCTTTTCTCATTTATGTGAGTAAGATATTCATCTTCGAAGTACATGATAGTACTCAAAACTGGGTTAGGAGCAGTTTGACCAAGTCCACACAAACTGGTTTCTCTTACCATATTTGCAAGCTCTTTCAAGTGATTAAAATCATCCATCGTAGCCCTACCTTCAACGATCTTTTGTAGGATGTTTTTCATTACAGTAGTACCTACCCTACAAGGTACGCATTTACCACAAGATTCTTCAGCGCAGAATTCCATAAAGAACCTAGCAACATCTACCATACAAGTTGTGTCATCCATTACAATGAATCCACCTGAACCCATTATAGAGCCAATTTGTTTTAGTGTTTCATAATCTATAGGCAAGTCAAGATATTTTTCAGGGATACATCCACCAGAAGGGCCGCCAGTTTGTATAGCTTTAAAATTTCTACCACCTTGCACACCTCCGCCGATGTCAAATACCATTTCTCTTACTGTAACTCCCATTGGTACTTCAACTAATCCTGTATTGACTATCTTTCCAGCCAAAGCGAAGACTTTTGTACCCTTGCTTTTCTCAGTTCCTATGCTAGCAAACCAGTCACCACCATTATTTATGATGGCGTAAATATTGGCAAAAGTCTCAACATTATTTATAAGTGTAGGATATCCCCAAAGTCCTTTCTCTGCTGGAAATGGTGGCTTTTGTCTTGGCATTCCTCTTTTACCTTCAATTGAGGCAAGTAGTGCTGTTTCCTCACCACAAACGAAAGCACCAGCACCAACCCTAACATCAACTCTGAAGTTGAAAGTGGTGCCTAATATTCTACTTCCCAAAAAGCCCATTCTTTCTGCTTCCTTTATAGCTTTTCTGAGTCTATCGATAGCCAAAGGATACTCTGCCCTAGTGTAAATGAATCCTTGTTGAGCACCGACTGCATAAGCTGCTATAGCCATACCTTCGAGTAATCTATATGGCATACTTTCCATTACGCTTCTGTCCATGAATGCACCGGGATCACCTTCATCACCGTTACAAACGACAAACTTTGTTGGCGAATTTTGCTTTGCCACTGTTTCCCATTTGATACCAGTTGGGAAACCTGCACCACCTCTACCCCTAAGTCCACTCTTCTTAACTTCTTCAATTACATCTTGAGGTGACATTTCAGTCAAAACTTTAGTTAAAGCTTTGAAACCGTCAACAGCGGCATACTGACTTATGCTTAATGGATCAGCACTTCCCATATCTTTCAGTACTATGAAAAATTGTTTTTTATAAAATGAATCATCATAAGTTATTATATTTTTCTCTTTGGGTGTTCCCTTAACGAAGTGTCTGACTATGATATCTTCAAGGTCCTCAGATTTTACATAGGTGTAAATTATACCTCCGGGCTCAATTCTCATTAGCGGTCCCTTACCGCAAAGTCCAAGACAACCGACTTGCATTATACCAACTTCATCTTTAAGTCCGTGCTTTGCTAAAACCTCCTCAATCTTACTTTTAAAGGTGCCACTACCCAAAGAATCACAACTTGCACCGCCGCATATCATTATCTTGCTTTTGTAATTTCCCAATCTTTCATTTTCTTTCTTTACTAGATCATTCAATTCTTCCAGTGTCATACACACCCCCAACTTTTAAAAATTATATTGGATACCAAAAATATTATTTTTGTGTTTTTGCAAACACTACTTAATTTGTAATGTTTAAATATTTGTGGCTCTTGAAATTTTTCTACTATCTTTTTTAAAATCAAATAAGAAGGTGAAGTGGTGAGTTAGGATGAGTATGTTATTATACTTAGGAGGGGTATATGAAAAAGTTTATCACAAAATTAAGTTCTCTCTATAAGAGAGAGAGAGAGAGGCACAAGGGGTGCTGACTCTAACAAATCTTTTCTTGGATCGCATCCAAGATTTTTGCTTCAAAGGTGCTTGTTGAAAGCATCTATTTTTGTTGTGGGGGCGATTATGCTTCTCACCTCTTACGGCTGTATGAGTGCTACTCCACCTGAACCTAAAGCTGAACATCCTGCTGTACAAACTTACAAATCCTTTGTAAAACTTTCTGTAAATACTCTTGAGAAGGCTCTAAAAGTTATTGACGAGTACACTATGATGTCAAAAGATCCTTACTTTAAGTCTATGGCTAGTAGTGGAAGTGTTGACATAAGGGATTTAGTAAGTTATCTTAATAGTAGAGGTGGTGAGAGGTTATTGGCTTTGAGGAGGATGAAGATAATGGAAGATGGCAGTCAGGCTGAGGTTAGTCTAGGGGAGGAGTTGAGTAATATAATTAAGGAATTTCAGGAGGAGATAGAGAAGATAGCACCGGATCCTACACCTGCTTTGAGCTTACCAGGGATAAGCACTAATAAGGAAGGAAACATAGTAATAGGTGATGATATGGTTATAGACAGGAAGACGCTTCCGGGGGCGATAACGACGGAGGTTCTTAATGCTCAAGCGAGGGGAGAGGATGTAGAGGAGGTTTTGAAGTCCCTGAGTGATGCGGGGGAAGAAGTTTGTGAGGAGCTAGGAGCAAGTAATGTCAGCGATAATGAAACTAACAATACGGATATGAGAAACACACTATCACCAAAGTATTTGTACAGATTTAGCACACCAAGGTGGCCAAAAGGGCAAATACCTTACAGATTTTGTTACAATGTACCTCCAGCACTGAGAGAAGCAGTTAGTAATGGTATGATAGAATGGGAGAAAGCAAGTGGCGGAAAGGTAAAATTTGTTTATGCACCTCTGGGAATTGAGGATATTTTCGTAGCGATGGGTATAAACTACAAACTAGTTGTGATGATTGACGATAACTTGAGTGTTCCGGGTCAAGCAACAGTAGGTTGCTGGTGGAGTTATATGTGGCTTAATCCCAAAATGGTGATAAGAACCAACATTGATTACTACAGTACTACTAATATAACTAATGTTTATACCGATATGGGAGTTATCCTTCACGAGCTAGGTCATGTTTTAGGACTTGATCATGAGCATCAGAGAGAGGATAGAGATGAGTATGTAGACCTCAAGATTATTAATTTGTCAATGAAGAGCCAGTATGAAAAGATACCATTCAGTACTTGGTCTTATATTGAAGAGGTTCAGAAGTCCATCGTAACGAGAACTATTCGTATTAAAGTTTTGTGGTGGACTATTGAAATACCTATAGTTGATATCATTTTTAACATTGTTAAGAAAATTGTAAAAAACACACCTATATCAACGGCATCTAAAGAATATGATTACTTCTCCATAATGCACTATTCCTCCTCTTCTAACTATTCCATAATAACATCAAAAAGGACAGTAACTAATATATGGACAAACTGGGATGGTGTTGTGATTACAAATACAATAAAAAAGGGAGATGAAATACCCCGCAACACTAGCATTTCGAGGTTAGACGCTGAAGGAGTAAAGGAATTATATAAGTAAAGGAGGAGTATATGAGGAAAGGTTTAGTTTTGTTGTATTTATTAGCTTTGCTATCTATTATCATAATAACGAGTTGTGTTGTTACTGAGCCTCCAGATTTTGGCGTAGCTTACGCTGGTTGGGTAAACCTTTTCGTTACTAACTCTTCTAGTCAAGATGTAGGAGTGAAGTATTATCTCTTTGTTGTGGATAAAGACAAGAGCAACATATACACAGTATCTAGCTCAAGCTGGGTAGTTAGAGCAAACAATGGTGAATGGTTAGTTCATGACCCGATAGGATTAGATGCTTCTTATTATGTCTCTAACTCTGGTATATTTTTAAGTGACGGATATAACACAAGCACGAATATAAAGAAAACGCTTATTGACAATAACATAACGAATTTGATGATATCGTTTTTATTGGAAGTCACGAAAGGCAGTAGTAAGATTGTCTTCACAGGATTTGATAGTAGTATAACGAATATAACTAATCTAAATGCTAATGTGTATGGATTAGGGTACTTTGATGGGACTTTTGATATGGGATATGTAATAACTAATATTCTGAAGATTGATCCTCTTGTTAGTCAGACAGATACCTATTATGCTGCTTTAGTACATTGTAGTTTTGATGTTAGAAACGATAGTATAAATATAGAAATTAAAATATCAGGAAAAGGTGAGATTGTGACAAACATTTCATTCTAAAGGAGGCTCTGCCTCCTTTTTGTTAAAGGTGAATATGATTAAATTCAAAAAGAGTATTACGAATATTACAAATATATGGACAAACTGGGATGGTGTTGTGATTACAAATACTATAACAAATGGTCAACCAATACCCTACAACACTAGCATTTCAAGGTTAGACGCTGAAGGAGTAAAGGAATTATATAAGTAAAGGAGGAGTATATGAGGAAAGGTTTAGTTTTGTTGTATTTATTAGCTTTGTTATCTATTATCATAATAACGAGTTGTGTTGTTACTGAGCCTCCAGATTTTGGCGTAGCTTACGCTGGTTGGGTAGACCTTTTTGTTACTAACTTTTCTAGTCAAGATGTAGAAGTGAAGTATTATCTCTTTGTTGTGGATAAAGACAAAAGTAATATATACACGGTATCTAGTTCAAGCTGGGTAGTCAAAGCAAACAATGGTGAATGGTTAGTTCATGACCCGATAGGATTAGATGCTTCTTATTATGTTTCTAACTCTGGTATATTTTTAAGTGACGGATATAACACAAGCACGAATATAAAGAAAACGCTTATTGACAATAACATAACGAATTTGATGATATCGTTTTTATTAGAAGTTACGAAGGGCAGTAGTAAGATTGTCTTCACAGGATTTGATAGTAGCATAACGAATATAACCAATCTGAATGCCAATGTGTATGGACTAGAGTACTTTGATGGGACTTTTGATGGATGGAACACTATAACGAATATTACTAAAATTGTACCAGTGGTTAGTAATACAAATACCTACTATGTAGGTTTTTTAGATTGTAATCTTAATGTTGACAATGATAGTGCAAAGATATCATTGATGGTTGTATATTATGGTGAGATTGTGACAAACATTTCATTCTAAAGGAGGCTCTGCCTCCTTTTAGAAAATATTTGATCTGTGAATGAGTGAGTTAAAGTTTTATCTGAACCATATGGGATTTAAACTGCTTTCTGCCAGCAACCTTGAGGAGGTTTTTAAGTGTTTTATCTGAACCATATGGGATTTAAACATGTTTAATAGCCCCTTGTGCTTTATTTCCAAAACTGTTTTATCTGAACCATATGGGATTTAGATTCACTTTAGCGAGTTCTACATAATCTAAAGCATTCTTTTTTATGTGCTCTATTTCCTCTTCTCTGAGTGCTCTAACAATCTTTGCAGGTACACCCATAACCATTACACCGTCCGGTATTTCCATTCTAGGTGGTACAACACTACCAGCAGCAATTATTACATTTCTACCTACTTTGACATTATCCAAAACGATAGCTCCCATCCCTACCAAAACGAAATCACCTATCACAGCACCGTGTATCACGGCACTATGACCAACGGTTACAAAATCCCCTAAAATAGAAGGTAAATCGTAGTTAACATGAATGACAGCGTTGTCCTGTACATTTGAATTCTTACCTATCTTTATATTACAGACATCACCCCTAATTACAGTACCAAACCAAATACTTGAGTTTTCACCTATTTCAACATCACCAATTATTGAAACATTTTCAGATATGTAGACACTTTCGTGTATTTTAGGTGACTTTCCGTTAAAACTCTTTATTATCATAGAGCAGGAATACTCTTAAAACCTTCTTCTAATTCACTTTCATTAGGCTCGTGGTCAGGTAATTTCCCATTGAGGTAATCATCGTAAGCCTTAAGGTCAAAGTGTCCGTGTCCAGAGAAGTTAAACAATATAACTTTCTTCTTACCCTCTTTTTTAGCTTCAAGTGCTTCATCAATTGCGGCTTTAATGGCGTGGTTAGTTTCAGGAGCAGGTAAAATCCCTTCAGTTCTAGCAAATATAATACCAGCATCAAAAACATCAAGTTGTGAGTAAGCTCTAGCCTCTATTAGTCCAAGTTTATGTAGTTTACTGACAATCGGTGCCATACCATGGTATCTTAAACCTCCGGCGTGTATGGAAGGTGGCATAAAATCATGCCCCAATGTGTACATCATAAGCAATGGTGTCATCCCAGCAGTATCACCAAAATCATAAGTGTATTTACCTCGTGTTACACTTGGACATGATTTAGGTTCAACAGCAATTATTCTGACATTCTTTTTACCTTCTATCTTGTCCTTAACAAAAGGTAAGGCAGTACCACCAAAGTTTGATCCTCCACCAATACACCCTATTACAACATCGGGATATAATCCTTCCATTTCTAACTGCTTCTTGGCTTCAAGTCCTATTACAGTTTGATGTAAAAGAACATGATTCAAAACACTACCTAAGGAATAATGAGTGTTCTTATCGCTTACAGCTTCCTCAACAGCTTCACTTATTGCAATACCCAAACTGCCATTGTTGTTTGGATCCTTCTCTAAAATTTTTCTTCCAAAATTAGTTTGTGTTGAAGGACTTGGAAATACTTTGCCTCCCCATGTTTCCATTAGTATTCTTCTATAAGGTTTGCTTTCATAACTAACCTTGACCATGTAAACTACAACTTCTAATCCGAATATGTTACCAGCAAAACTTAAAGCGCTTCCCCACTGACCAGCACCAGTTTCTGTTGTTAGTTTCTTTGTACCTGATATTTTATTGTAGTATGCTTGTGCTACAGCAGTATTAGGCTTGTGTGATCCCGGTGGAGAAACCGATTCGTTCTTATAAAGAATAATGGCAGGAGTGTCTAAATACTTTTCAAGTTCGTATGCTCTATGTAAAGGAGTAGGTCTCCAAAGAGAGTAAACATTCAAAATCTCTTCAGGTATTTTAATCCATCTCTCATTTGAAACTTCTTGCTCTATAAGGGGTTTCGGGAAGATAACTTCAAGATCAGAAGGTGAAACTGGCTTTTTTGTAGCAGGATTAATGGGTGGATCAAGAGGTTCCGGCAAATCTGGAAGGATATTATACCACTCCTTAGGCATCTCACTAGCAGGTAAATAAATTCTTTTATCCATATTAACCTCCATTGATAGCAATTTTCTAACAACCAATTCTATAAATTCAATTTTAGAAACTTCAATTATAAATAAATTTATCCAAAAGGATTATTATTAGTTGATCGTCCTTTCGACACAAAACTGCCTAATTATTTTGATTCTTTGAGTAAAGTCTCGCTTTAATAAAATTACATTTAACAGAGGCGAAGCCTCTGATATGAAATTATGATTTATTTTACTAATAATCTTGAGCTGTTACAAGTTAACCTGTTCTTGTAAAAAGTGCTTTTAGCACAAGGTGCTTTAAGCACCGCGTGCTTTAAACACCTGAATTATTTGAATTATTTTTATATGTAGCGAGGATGACGCCAATCATTACGATGGCAAGAACCTGCATAAGCACAACAAAACCTACTATGTATGTTATTGATATTTCGTATAGGTATCCTGCTATTGAATTACCTATCATCATTGAGATTCCAAGAACTGTGTTAAATATGCCGTAATATTTACCTCTTTCGGAGATAGGAACATTATCACCAACAAAAGCCCTTATAACAGTTTCGTAAGCTGCCATTATTATACCCCAAACTAAAATTGCAACGAAGAAAAACACAATGTTTTTCGTAAATGCTAAAACAGTTATAGCAGTAAGGAAAGGAAGAACAGTCATTATTCTGATTTTAAACCTATCGTATAAAACACCTATAGGTATAGCAAATAAAGCATCCATCACCATAACGGCAGCATAGACAAGAGGTACAACTTTATCATTTATCATTCCTACTTTGACAGCATGATAACTTATAACTGGGAAACCTATAAAACCTAAACTTGTGAAGAATATAAAAGTTAAGTAAAGGTAATAGTAAATTCTAGCCTTTTTCTTATCAGTAATAACTTCTTTTTCTTTCTCTACTGGTACTTTTTCAGCAAATAGTTTTGCGATTACTATTACCACCATCATCAAAGCAAAGGGAATAAAAAGTAAAAGTAAAGAATTTTTGTATCCCAAACCAAAGACTAGCATGAGGTAAAACAGAAATGGACCCAATACAGCACCAAACTGATCAGCGAGTTCATGTATACCGAAGATTTTCCCCTTGCCTATTCCTGCTGTATGTATTGAAAGTAGAGTATCTTTAGCAGGAGCTCTAAGGGATTTACCTACTCTTTCCATTATTATGAAAGTGGAGGCAACAAGCCAAGAATCAGTCAAACCTATAAGAGGTATAGCACTTATCAATCCATATCCAATAAAAACGAACCACCAGTACCCCCTAGTTTTATCAATCAAAACTCCAGCAACTATCCTGAGAACATATCCCAAAAACTCACCTAACCCAAAAACTAAACCGATAGCAAAAGCACTAGCCCCCAACGAACCTAAGTAAGGTCCCATTATACCCCTTGCAGTCTCATAAACCATGTCGCCAAAAAGGCTAACAATCCCCATCAAAATCACAAATTTTATGGCGTTTCTTTTACCTTGGTCCATGTCTCTTAACCTCTGTTGAATTGTATAGATTTTTGACCATTACTTTAGGAAATTTCAAATTCCTATTCCAAGAATTAAGAAATCATCAACTATCTTTATGCTCTTTAGGCTATTTATATAAGAGAATATCTCGTTTATTGTATTTTTTACTGTGAAATCTCTACAAAAAATTATTAAGTCTATGATCTTTGAATTGTCAATAATAAATCCTTTTTCATCTTCTATCTCTACAATCCCATCAGTGTATAGAAATATTTTGTCACCTGTTGACACTTCAAAATTGTTTATGGTGAATTTTGTTTCGCTTGATATTCCAAAAGGTTTGTCTATCGTAGAAATTTTTGATATATCAATTATGGAATCTTCCTTAAGTATTACACCATACTTATGTCCTGCACAGATATATTTTAATTTGCCTTTTTCTTTGTCCAATTCGCAAATTATGCCAGTTGCGTATGTTGGATTTATGTTTTCATTGCTTATTGATAGTAGTAGATTGTTTAGCTCACTAGCGGTGATTAAAATATCCTTCGTTTCGTTAAAAGTTCTTTCAACGAAGCTCTTTATCGTCATAGCAATAAAACCTGAAGAAATATTATGCCCTGAAACATCAAAAACCCCTATAAATGTTCTTTTCTCATGGTCAAGTAATACAGATATATCCCCTCCCGTTTCGGATATTTTGTCGTTTGGCTGATACCTAACAAAGATGTCTACATTTTTTGATACCAAACTAATTTTGTTAACGAATGAAAAGTAGCTTCTTATTTCTAAAAGTTCGTTATATGTTTCTGTTATTATTTTTTGATCTATTATTTGTGATTGGTAAAAGATTGTCCCAAATATATCTATATTTGGTAGGGATATTTTCTTCATTTCAAATACTCCCGATTCTGAAAAAACAATGTTTTGTGATATAAATTTGTATTTTGACATAACATTGTCTAGATTCTCTCCAACTGGGTTTTTACCAAAGTATTGGAGGTATTTGCTATTTGATGAAACAATTTTGTTTGTTGCCTTATCAACCATAAGTATGGGAATATCAATCATATTTGATATTTCTAACAAAGTATTTGTAAGTATTGATTTTACATCCTCACTTAACTCATGGTGAATCTCTCTAAAACCAGATTTCAATGCCATTAGTAAGCTATTAAGGGTGTCCTTGTTTGAGGAGAGTGTTAATATAACTGAAACATAATCAATAAGTAAGTTAACTATTGCCTCATTTTCCTTTGAAAAGTACCTTGATTTGGTAAAAACAACATATACCCCTTCAATTCCTAAAGGTTTGTAGATGGGTATCAGTACTATTGTGTCTGAATTTATGCCTCTAATGAGTTTTTTAGATTCTTTATCTTCTATTGATGATGTGGAGATCGGGATGGATAATCTGTGCTTGTTTTGATCAATTTCGATGAGGTAAATTTGGTCTTTTGTAAGGATAGTTTTTAGTCCTCTATCGGAGAGGAGATTTCTTATTAGGTTTATTCCATAGGTATAGGGGAAAAATGGTTCGGAGTAATATTTTAGTTCCTCACCTTCACCGTTGTTAAAAGAAAAGTAGGTAACAAATCTTGCTTCGAAGATTTTTTGTAGTAAATTAAGAAATTCTTTAAGAATTTCTTCTTCATTAATTTTGTCTTCTTTGAGTTTTGAGTAACAAAATGTTAAGAACTTTTTGGAGAGATTTAGTTTATGGGTTTGGAAATTACCTCTTCTGCTATTTCGTATTGAGAAGAAAAAATTTATGCCGATGACACTTAAAATGATTAAGAGAATTAGATAAAAGTAATACATAACCTAATTAAAAGTTAAAATAAAATCATACTATTTTACAATATTCTTAATAGCATATTGAGAAAATCTTTGCTACTAGGTGAGAGTCAATTTCTCATGAGTGTATAAAAGTTACACACTTAATTCTGAGCGCGTTGGGAAGATTTGCATACTTTTTAGCAAAAGCGCTTGAGAGTGCAGAGACGCCTAAAGGAACTTTTTTAGTGATTATAATACCTTAAAAAACAGGGTTAAGGGAGCGAAGCATCTCCGATGCCAAGCATCTCCGATGCAGAGCATCCCTTACATAATTGGGCGGGTTGGGTGGGGTGGAAGTTTCTTAAGTGTTTATAGCGCTTTTGTGTTTATAGCACCCTCTTAAGTGTTCAAAGCACGTGGTGCTTAAAGCACGCGGTGCTTAAGGCACAAATTACTTTTAGTAGTCCCACCCACCCACCCTAAAATCCTAAGGGAGGCGATAGCCTCCCTTAACCCTTGTAAAAAACATTGTTAGAACTAGTGCTTTCGGAACAATAAGTAGCACTATCCAACCTTATTTTATCAAGAGAGGCTCCGCCTCCAAGAGGCTTTGCCTCTCTTCACTCTCTTCAGTGCACAATATCAACTTTCTTCCTGAAAGAAGAAGTGCTTACAGGGTTAACTTCGTTACATAATTGAGTGGGGTGCTTCATAGCACATCGTGCTTCATAGCACCTTCTTAGAGAGGATCTATGAAGGTGTTGGAAGGCCTTGCCTTCCAACGATGATAAAGGGTGGGTGGGCGGGGAATTTCTAAAATTGATTTCTTATGAAAGAAATAAAAACAGGCCTAGCCTGTGAATTTTCCAACACAATCACTTAACTAAAGATCTTGATTTAGAAAATCTTGATTTAGAAAATCTTGATTTATGAAATTATAATCTCTAATAATTTTACTAGAGGTGTGTGTTATGTTTTTTGATAGTGTTTTTAAGTTTTTTATTGGGGTTTTGTCTTTTGTTTTCGTCTTTTCTTTTTTAGGTTTTTCCCAATCTTCGAAGGTAAGTAAGGATCCAATAGCATCTTTAGGTCCTGAAGATGTTGATATGCTTTTGGATTTAACATATTCTGATAACTATAAAATTGCCGCTAGGGCAGTTTATAGGCTTGGTGAGCTTAAGGAGAAAAAATCTTTTGATAGACTTATTTCTATATTTTTGTTTTCAGGTCCTTCTGTGGATACTGGTTTTGATGAGGTTATTTTGGCATCAATATGGAGTTTGGGTGAGTTGGGTGATGTTAGGGCTGTTGATCCTTTGATTGATAATTACCTTAGATTTACTTCTGTTACCTACAGAGCTGAAATAATAAGGGCTGTTTCTAAGATAACAAATACAGATAAAGTTTATACCTTCCTTGAAAGGACAATAAAGTCTACTCAGAACAATGTTATTGCTTATGAAGTTGCTAAAGCATTTGCCAAGATAAAGAGACCTGAATCTATTAAAGTTTTATCTGAACTTCTTGATCAGAAAAAATTTGAGAAGTGGGTGAATGATGAGATCAGTAATACAATTTCACTACTTGGTGGTTCTTCCGAGGAGAAAAAGGAAAGCAAATGATAATAAAATTTTGGGGTGTGAGAGGGTCAATACCTGTACCGGGTCTAGATACGGCGGTCTATGGTGGCAACACCTCTTGTATAGAGATAGTGCATAATGATAAAATTTTTATAGTTGATGCTGGCTCGGGTATAAGGAAGTTGGGTGATTCTATCAAAAGTCGTAATTCTAATTTTGATGTACATTTGTTCCTTACACACACTCACTGGGATCATATACAGGGGCTACCTTTTTTTTCCCCTATTTTTGATTATAGATACAGAATATTTATATACGGTCCTAGCATGCTTGGTAAATTGAAAAACATGGTTAGCGGCCAAATGGGTTACATCTATTTCCCTGTGAAAGTTGATGACCTTGCTTCTTACCTTGAGTTTAGAGAACTTCAGAGAGAATCTTTCATGATTGGTGATCTAAAGATATCAACAATTTACATTTATCATCCCACTGCTTGCCTTGGTTATTCGTTTGACGATGGTAAAGTAAAGGTTGTGATGTTATTTGACTTTGAAGTTGATATTTCTCATGAGCAGATAATATCAGGTGAATATTTTATTCAAATGACTAGAATAATAGGCAAGGAAAATGTGCCTACAATTGATGAGATAGTAGAGTTTGCCAGTGGTGCTGATGTTCTTATTATAGATGCGCAATATACCAAGGAAGAGTATAAAACTAAAAAAGGGTGGGGACACTCTTCTATACCTAGTGCCATAAATTTTGCTTTGAAACTCAAATCTAAAAAAACGGTGTTTTTCCACTTAGATCCTGCTAGAACTGACGAGGATATGATGCTGATAGAGCATTATATCTCAAATTTTTTTAGAATGAAAAACATAAAAATGGAATTGTATGTTGCAAGAGAAGGTATGGAAATTAGGATTTAGTTTAATAGTTTTTGTAATTTTTGTTTTTTCCCTCTTGGGATGCCAAAGTGATGATAGTAAGGGTAAAGTTACAGAAATGGGTCCGTTGACCAATCAATCTGAGCAGCTTAATAATCTTGGAGATATAAAATTTGGGCTCAGTGAGAAGTACTTTTTGGAGGGGGTTTTTTGGTACGATAACATGGCATATTATAGGGCATTGTATTCCCTTTCTAAATCTCTAAATTTCAATCCTTTATCTGATGAGGTTAGGTTTTCCCTTGCGAAAACTTACTTGAATACTGGCTATATCAGAAACGCTATAGACCTACTAAGTGAGATAGAAGGTGACTATAAACCTTATGCATTTCAAAAGATTTCTGCTATATACTCTAGATTGTCCGTTGATGATAGTACCAATTTTTTTGAATATTCCATTTTTACTAACCTAAAGGGTTTACCAAGATTTGATACCAAAGTGTTTTCCCTTGTTACCACGGTAAGGTTTGTCCCCAAACTCAGTGAGGTTATTTTTACCTCATTCGGTACAAAAGAATTTGGCACCATTGATAAATTTATGAGAATATCAAAATACAATTATGGCAAGGAGATCATTGATATTTTTTATGACCAAGATGAAGAGGTTTTCTATATTTTGGGTTACAATACCATTACAAAGTATTGTCCCGGCTGGTTTAATTTGAATTTGTTCAACATTAACGCAAAAAAGACTTTTAGGTATAGTGATGTTGTTTTTAAAAAGTTTGCTGTTTATAATGATGTTATATTTGCTATAGATTCTTTTAGCAAAAGTATCTTTGTTATTAACAAAGATTCTGGTGACTTTGTGTTTTCTTTTGGAGGTGATGTTCTTGATTCACCTAATGATATAGAAGTTAGTGGTGATAAAGTTTTTGTTTCAGATGGAGATAAAATTGTTATTTTTGATAGATTTGGGAATTGTGTTGACTCTTTGGAAGTTGGCTATAATATCAATGGATTTTCTGTTGTTTCTTCAAATTTTGTTATTTCCACTGACAGTGGAATATTCTTTGTTTCGCCTTTTGGTGAGGTTGTAAAAATTTATGATGGGGCTTTTGATGATGTTTGCCTTGGAGATGACAAGGATATCTTTGCTGTGGCTAAAGATAGAAATAATATTTATGTGCTTAGGGATTTTTACTTGATGGTGGCAAATCTGAATGTGGATGTGAAGGGGGTGTTTGTTGGTAGTTTTCCGACCATCGGGTTACTTGTTGGGGTAAGGGATAGTGATGGGAATTTTGTAAAAGGACTTAGAAATGAGGATTTTGAAGTTTATGAATCTGGTGTTGCTGTTTTTAAGCCCGATGTTAGGTATACATACGATTTTCTAAAAAAGAAAAACCTCTATATCCTCGTTGAAAATAGTATGTCTATTCAAGAAATTCGTGAAGTGGTTTTATCGTTTGTTAGGGGTATTTTAGAGAATTTGTCTCCTAGAGATTATATTTCTCTTTCCGTTTTTGGTTCTGTTGTTGAAGATTTTAATAAGTCACCTGTTAATATTCTCTCTCCGCTGGATTTTCTAGAAAAAAGAATGAAAGGTGATGAGACAAATAAAATGAAATTCTCTTTTGCCTTAAACAAGGCGATAACTGAAACTTTGCCTTCCTTGAGGAATAATGCTATACTTGTCATTACATCCGGTAATAATGATTTACTTGATTATTCAGATTATGATTTCTATACTCTTTTAGAGTATAGTTATAATAATTTTATACCTGTGTATGTTGTTTCAATCTCAAATAATGAGAAACTCAAGTTACTTGCTGAATCAACTGGCGGTAAGTATTATAGTTCCGAAGTGCTTTTATCTCCGGGGATATTTTTGAATGATTTTCGTAATCCTAGTGTTTATAGGTACTTTTTGATTTTTACAAGTCTCTATGAGACTTTGTTTCCTAATAATAAACTTGTGGACCTTGAGGTGAGAGTAAATTACAAAGGTGTTAAAGGAATGGATAAGGTTAAGTATGTTTTCCCGAAAATAAAGAAGAAAGAGCAGTAAAGTTATCTCAATACTACTACTTTAAATTCCCTGTTTTCTCCGTTTTTGCTGTAAAGCTTTAAAATGTACACATTGTCTTTTACAACATCGTTTTCACCAATCTTTATTGGTATAGTGTTAAGTCCGGGGTATATTTGGTATGTTCCTAAATCTTTGATCAGTGCTCCCCTTACATTGTATAGGCAAACTTCCACCGAATCTTGAGTATCTGTTCGTATTTTGATATTAAACTGATTTATTCCCCACGAGAACCTTAGTACATTCCCTTCAAGCCAAATTAAGTTTGTCGGACTCTTAAGTGTTTGTAAGAGGTTTGTTATGTTTAGCATGCCAAATCCCCATGCAGGATCCCAACTTTTCCCGTTTGAATCGTATGGACTTGCTGTGGAATATGTTTTTAGGTAATTGATTATATCCTGCGGTTTTAGTGTTTTTTCAATACTCAAAAGCAATGCGGTTATTCCTGTTACAACAGGTGCTGCCATGCTGGTACCCATCATTGCAATGTACTTATACTTTCCGGGGTATTCATCTACTACAAAAGGGATGGTAGCATAAGAGCTTGATGATAATGCTGAAACTACGAGGGCTCCCGGTGCCGCTATGTCAGGTTTCTGACGGCCATCTCTGGTGGGACCTAGGGACGAAAAATAACATATATTGTCATTCGTTAAATTTGAAAAAGTAGTTTCACCATAGGAAGAACTATTGTATCCTCTAACATATGTTTTAAAAAATTTTTCACTGCTTATAGTTATATTACTTTCGTATATTGATTTTATATTTGTTTTTGTGGTGAATGCACCAACAGTTATTACATCATCTAGTAAAAAGGATGATGAGATGGTGTAGTAATTATCGCCGTTGTTGAAGTATGAATATATGCCATCTGATGTCAACATCCATGAGTGGATTAATGTGGTCCCATTTGTTGTCCTAAACGATATTTGCCAATTTCCCTCTTTGATCTGTGTTGAGTCTGAATCAGATATCATGATGAATATGTTACCGCTACCGTTATACTCATTTGATACGGATTCTACCGTTATTTTACCATCTATTGTTGAAATAGAGTAGGAGGATGTAGAAAACGATAGCCATCCTGTTGTACTTCCACTTGGTGTTGTTACTTTGACCTCTACTGCTAACCCTGGAATTGTGAAATCAAACCAAGAGTCTATGTATATTTGATCTGCTTCATTCTGTATATTTGTTTCTACCCTCATAGTTGCGGTGACTGATGAGGTGGAACTTATGGTATTGGAGTAATGTATTTTCATATCGCCACTATTACCTGCAGCTGCGACAATTATATTTCCTTCCTCACCATAATAGTTTATCATGTCTTTTAATAATTTCCCTTCGATGTCTTTCCCATCGTGTGAACCAAGATCACTGCCTAGGCTTAAGTTTATAACGCATGGTTTTCCTAGTGATTTTGCCTTATTCATTATATAATTTATACCATCGATTATATCGGGAGTGGATAGAGTTGTTTTAACGATTACAAACTCACTTGATGGTGCTATGCCTTTGTATTTACCTGCACTTTCATTACCATTTCCTCCAGCTATACCTGCTACATGCGTACCGTGCCCCTCCTCGTCAGTACCAATCAGAGGATTTGCTAAAATATCTCCCATCGTGATTTCTCTACCATAATTGAAACCTTGTGGGTATTTACCGTTTGTTGTTTGGTCCCAAATGTAGAGTATTCTTGGTACCGAACTGCCTTTCCAGAAATCCCAATGTGAAGTATCTATACCTGTATCGACGATACCTATTATTACATCTTTGCCTTGTATGTCACCTATGCCCGAATAGTTGTAGAAGTTTTCAATTCCTATTTTCTCCCTGACTTTGTCAAGAAAAAGTTTTGAAAATCTTGATAATTTCATGTACTTTAGTGATGAACTGACCTCAAAATTTTTAACTTCGCTAATTGGTATTCTCAAATGATAAAAATTGTTGCTTCCCGGGTACTTTCTGATTAATGAACATTTTGAAAGTAAGTCAGCACTAGGAACATCATAAAATTCTGCTAAAACATCAATATATTCCCCGTTACCTTCTTTGGTAGGTGAGGTCACACCCATGCTTTTTATCTCATTAACTTTACCTTGACTATAAAGGTCTTTTACTATTTGCAAGTCAGGTGATATCTTTGAAGGTAGGGAACTGGAAGAAAAAATGGCCAAAAACACGAATACAAAAGTCAATTTTTTCATGTTTTAAGGATAAGATTTAAATCAATTATCTATCAATTTAGGTACTTTGATACTCTTTTGATTGTTTTTTCTTTACCTAAAAGTTTTATCACATCAATAAGCCCAGGACTAACTTTGCTGTTTGTTAGGACTATCCTTAATGGTGGGCCGAATTGTTTTAGTTTGATACCATATTTTTCGGGGATACTTCTGATTATGGATTCACCTTCCTCGTGATTTTTGGATATTATATCATCTATTTGGTTAATTAGATCTTTGAAGCAATTTTTTACTGCGTTGTCTATCATTTTTTCTACTTCAAAGGATGGGTCAATGTCTATAATTTCTTTTGTATACATTCTTGTGCTGTTGTAAAAATCCCAGAGGGTATTTATTCTAGTTTTGTAAACCTCAAAAGCGTTTTTAATGAATTCATCTGTTAAGGTGTCTTCAAGTTGATTTTCTTCTAAAAATATTTTGTAATACTTTAAGAATTTTTCAGGTGAAAACATTTTTAAGTGTTCACTATTGACCCACAACATTTTTTGGTCATCAAAAACAGCGTTTGATTTGTTGATTTCGTCAATATCAAATAAGTTTATCAGTTCTTCAATGGTAAAAATTTCTTTATCGCCGTGAGACCACCCAAGTCTCGCTAGGTAGTTTATTATACCATCCGGTATATACCCTTGCTTTCTGTAGTATTCAATATTGATTGACCCTTCTCTTTTTGATAATGGTGCCTTGTTTTTATTTAGGATGAGTGGTAAATGAGCAAAAATTGGTGTATCAAAGCCTAATGCTTTGTATATTAATATTTGTTTTGCTGTGTTTGTTAAGTGATCATCTCCCCTTATAACATGAGTTATACCCATGAGGTGATCGTCTATGACGACTGCGAAATTGTATGTAGGACTACCATCGCCTTTCATTATGACCAAATCATCGAGATCAGAAAAAGGAACAACAACCTTGCCCTTAACTTTGTCTTCGTATTCAATGTGATCAAAATCGCCTATATCAAATCTTATAACATAATTTTTGCCTTTTGGTTCTACGGTATTTCCTCTACAATGCCTGTCATATTTAATACCAAATTGAACATTGGGATTGTTTTTTTGTCTTGCCTCAATTTCTTCTCTAGTGCAAGTGCAATAATAAGCCCTCCCCATTTCTATTAACTTTCTTGCATATTCTCTGTAGATGTCGAATCTTTGACTTTGGAAATAAATCTCATCCCACTGCAATCCTAACCATTCAAGATCTTTTTTTATACCTTCAACGAATCTTTCTTCAGATCTAGCTAAATCAGTATCTTCTATCCTGAGTATGAACTTGCCATTGTGTTTTCTAGCGTATAGCCAATTGAATACTGCTGTTCTAACATTACCTAGATGGAGTAAGCCTGTTGGACTTGGCGCAAATCTTAATCTAATCATAGGCTGTATATTCTTTATTACTTGATTTTTTAAAATCAAATAGAGAGAGGCTCTGCCTCCAAGAGGCTCTGCCTCTCTTCAACCAATTAAGGTGGCTGTGTGCTTCGTAGTACCTTGTGCTTATAGTACCTTCTTATTTATATCAAAAAGTGTAGAGAAGCCTTGTATTGAAAACGCGTAGCATTTGAAATACTTCTTTCTTCAACAAATAGGATGGGTTGGAATTGCTAAAAACAATGTATTTATAAACTTATAAAGGTGTTGGAATACGAAATATTCCAACGATAAAATGGGTGGGTGCTTAATAGCATTTCTTTATTTGAATATTCTGGAAAGTGTAGAGAGGTGAAGCCTCTCTACAACAAATAGGGTGGGAGGGTGGGGCTACTTAAAGTATTTGTGCTAATTCTTAATAAAGAAAGAAGCAAGTCTAGCTAAAACAGAAACAGACAATAGTCTGACACAAGCCAAGCCTGAGGCAGGCCAAGCCTGTCGAATTTTTCAACAGAATTAGTATGTTTTGAAGCTAGAAATTTGTAGAGTTATAATTCCTTCGGGAAAGGTGGTAAATTTTTCGGTACGCTCTTGTTATTTTGAAAGAATTTTTTTAATTCTTTAAAATTGGAAAATAATTTATTAGGAGGGGGTTATGATAAGTGATCGTGCGAAGAGAGGTGTTGTTAGAGCACCAAACAGAAGTTTGATAAAGGCTTGTGGTTATACTGATGAGGAGATAAGGAAACCTTTTATAGGTATTGTTAATTCATTCACCGAGATAGTGCCTGGTCACATACGTTTGAGGGATTTGGCTGATGCTGCGAAAAAGGGTGTTTATGCTGCTGGTGGGGCTGCCTTTGAGTTTAATACTATAGCAATAGATGATGGTATTGCAATGGGACATGAAGGGATGAAATACTCATTACCTTCAAGGGAATTGATTGCTGATTCTGTTGAATCTGTGGCTATGGCTCATGCCTTTGATGGTCTTATTTTAGTAACAGCGTGTGATAAAATAGTTCCCGGAATGATCATGGGGGCAATAAGGCTGAATATACCTTTTATAGTTTTAACAGGTGGGCCAATGTTGCCTGGAGAATTGGAAGGGAATAGATACGATTTGATAGATGTTTTTGAGGCGGTAGGGCGATATGAAGTAGGGAAAATGAGTGAAGAGGAAATCCGAAAGTTGGAAGATTATGCATGTCCCGGTGCTGGCAGTTGCGCTGGTATGTTTACTGCTAATAGTATGGCTTGTATGGCAGAAGCTTTAGGGTTGACTTTGCCTTATGGTGCAACAATACCGGCGGTGGATGCTGAAAGAATAAGGTTTGCTAAAAAAGTAGGTGAGAGGATAGTAGAGCTTGTTAAAAATGATGTGAAGCCAAAGGATATACTAACAAAAGAATCTTTTGAGAATGCAATATTAGTTGATTTGGCTCTTGGTGGTTCAACGAATACAGTCTTACATTTAATAGCATTGGCAAATGAAGTTGAGAAAGATTTTATAACAATTGATGATTTTGATAGATTGAGTTCAGAGGTGCCGCACATAGCATCACTAAGGCCCGGAGGAATACATTACATGTCTGACTTACATAGGGCAGGTGGTATACCGGCAGTTATGAAGGTACTTGAATCCAAGATAAGGGATACCAAAACAGTAAGCGGCAAAACAATGAAAGAGATAATAAATCAGGTTAAGTACATAAATCATGAGGTTATACGACCATTAGATAATCCTGTCCACGAAGAAGCAGGTTTAAGAATACTTAGGGGGAATTTGGCTCCTAATGGTGCAGTTGTCAAGATTGGTGCTGTTGATCCTAAGATGTATAAACATGAAGGGCCTGCTAGAGTTTTTGATTCAGAAGAGGATGCAGTTAAGGCAATACTGACTAAGAAGATAAAACCAGGGGATGTTGTTGTGATAAGATATGAAGGACCTGCAGGTGGACCTGGTATGAGAGAGATGTTGTCTCCAACATCGGCGATAGCTGGAATGGGGCTTAGTGATAGTGTAGCGCTGATAACAGATGGTAGGTTTAGTGGTGGTACAAGGGGACCATGTATAGGACATGTATCTCCTGAGGCAATGGCTGGTGGACCAATTGCGCTGGTGAAAGAAGGGGATACGATTAGTATTGATATGATAGCAAAAAGGTTAGATTTGAAGATAAGCGAAGAGGAATTTGAAAAGAGAAGAAAAGAGTGGAAACAGCCAGAGCAAAAAATTAAACATGGTTATATAGCTAGATATGCTAAACTTGTTGCCTCCGCTGATAAGGGAGCTGTTGTGAATTATTAAGTTTAAAGAATTAATTTTAGAGTGGGAGTTACCTCCCACTTTTTAAAATTCATTAATTATTGCGAATTGGTAATAATTATAATATTCCGTTCAGACTCTTCGAACTTCTTGAAACTAGAAATTTGTGGAGTTATAATTTCTTTAAGAAAGGTGAAGTGATGAGTTAGTATAAATCCCTGTCTTAATAGGGGGTGTATATGAAAAACAAAATTT
>Ga0123519_10002576_pt1 | contig 30674 bp, 25 predicted proteins | sample YelNatPaOPRAMG02_FD_87396 | JGI IMG/M metagenome (GOLD analysis project Ga0123519, IMG submission 87396) | Hot spring microbial communities from Yellowstone National Park - Yellowstone National Park OP-RAMG-02 (version 2) | ecosystem: Environmental > Aquatic > Thermal springs > Hot (42-90C) ... | reverse complement strand
GGGGGATTGCTTAAAGTATTTGTGCTAATTCTTAAAAAGAAAGAAGCAGGTCTAACCTGACAGGTTTAATCTGTGACAGGCATAGCCTGTGAATTTTTCAATAAAATCATTCCCTTTAGCGTTTTTGAATTTGGTAACACCAATCTATATAATGGTGCTATGGCTAAAATAGATGTTCTACCTGAAGAAATTTCTAGTAAAATAGCAGCTGGTGAAGTAATAGACTCACCTAGTTCTGTCGTAAGAGAATTAATTGATAACTCCATAGATGCTGAAAGCACAAAAATAACCGTAAATGTTATTGAAGGTGGGAAAAAACTGATAGAAGTCGTTGATGATGGTATCGGAATGGATAAAGAAGACATAGAAAAATCGTATATAAGGCATGCAACGAGCAAAATAAAAAGTATTGACGATCTCTACAAAATAACCACAATGGGGTTCAGAGGTGAAGCACTAACGAGCATTGCCGAAGTTTCAGAATTAGAAATAATATCACGCACAGAAAATCAAGTAGAAGGGCACAAAATAACTGTAAAAGGTGGAAAACTCATTGAATCGGCTCCAACTTCATCAATCAAAGGTACCATCGTAAGAGTTAAGGATCTTTTTTTCAACATGCCGGCAAGAAGGAATTTCCTAAAGTCTGATTTAACAGAGTACAAAAGTATATTTGACATATTCATAAAAAAAGCAATAGTTTTCCCTGAAATAACATTTGAATTAATAAAAGACCTAAAGACAGACATCATACTACCTAAAGTGAATACCCTCCACGACAGGATCATTTCAATATATCCAGAATTAAGATCATTAAATCACAAGGTACACGAAGACCCAAATATGAAAATAGAAATATTCTTCTCAAAACCAACGATAAGCAGGCCTACAAGGAGCTTACAACAAGTATTTGTAAATAGAAGATTTGTTGAAGCGAAAGGATTATTAGGTGCATTCTCAAAAGCCTACGCAAACTATCTACCCAGAGGTTCATATCCCATTGTATTCTGTTTTATAACGATAGACCCATCTCTCATCGATGTAAATATTCACCCAGCCAAAAAAGAAGTTAAATTCAGAAATGAAGGTAAAATTTTCCACTACATAGTGGAATTAATAAGCAATGGTCTAAAAGAAACTGACCAGGTAATAGAAATAAATGAATCTGAATTAATGCTAAACCCCATTGAAAAAAACATAAAAAGATCAATAGAGACTTTTCTACAAAACCAAAATAAACTAAAATTCACTGAAACACCCCCACCATACGACAAAACCGAAGAAACTAAATTTGATGAACCCAAAAATTATAAATTTACCTACGGCATCGACGAAATACCTACCTCCATTCACACCTCAACAGAAGAAACTTTTGAAATCAATAAACAAACTCAAGAGTACCAATCAGAACACATTAGCCAAATCAGAGAGGAGAAGGCAAAAGAATTTGAGATTAGATTCGTAGGGTCAATATTCAGCACTTACCTAATATTTGAAATCGCAAAAGAAAACAAAATCATGGTAATTGATCAACACGCCCTACACGAAAGGATAATATATTCTCAAAAATACAAGGAACTAACAACAAAAGGCAATTTGGAGAAGCAAAACTTGCTTATCCCACACAGATTCAAAATATCAAAAGATTATAGAGACACATTAGAAGAAAACATTAAAATATTTGAGAAACTTGGTTTCTCAATGAATATTAATGACGATTCAGTAGAAGTTCTATCAATACCACTATTCTTCAGTACAGAGATAGACATTGAAAATACACTCATGGAATTGTGTGAAAAAATCAAGGAAGATGAATCAATAAACATTGAGAATATTCTAGAAAAACTCGCTTCAGTATCCTGCAAAAGCGCAATAAAAGGTGGTACTCAACTAACCTCACTCGAAGCCTATAAACTGCTAGAAGATGCCTTATCAATAGACGATAGGTACACATGCCCCCACGGGAGACCAACGATGATATACATTGAAAAAAGTACATTAGAATCAATGTTCATGAGAAGATAAAAAACTATCAGGGATAAAGATATCAAAATGTGATTTGAAGGTAGGAGGCTAATATTACGATAATTTTTATATGAGGTTTTTACCAGTTTTTATCTGTTTTTTTATTTTCATTATTTCAGTTTTTTCCTATGCTCAATCTATTTCCATCATATCCTATGGAATTGAGGACAATAAGGTTTTTGTTAGATGGAAATCTTCAGATACCAACAAAGTTTTTTCTGTTTACAGAAGTCAAAGGTTCATTACTAACCAAGGAGAATTAACGAATTACGCTATCAAGATCGGAACCTTTAGAGGTAACGAACTCAATTATAAGAATGGCTACCTTTATTACTACGATCCAAATCCATTTTTGGGGACAAATTACTATCTAGTCTTTGAGAACAATGGCACAAATGATATTTTTGATTTTGTAGCAGAGCAAAACTTTTCAATTTCCTTCGTTTTCTTCATCCCCCTACCCAAAGTTACTACCAGTTTCTCTGACCTTGGCAATGTTATGATTTCTTGGGATAAGATTGACGGTGTTGACGGGTACCTTGTTTACAAAGTAGATACTAACTTTCATGGTATTTTTGACAATACTAAGCCCATAGCCTCTTTACCGAAAGAGGAGAATATACTCATAGACGCAGTACCTAACAATAAAAGTTTCTTCTATGTTGTAGTGCCTTTTTTCAAAGGCATAACAAACTTTTCCTACTCCAAAGAAAACAATGGTGTTTTTGTTGCGTTTTCAAAGGAAATTTTACCTCAAAAAACTTTACAAGAAGTCATATCTCAAGAAAATACAAACGAGAATTTTAACTATGGTACTACTATCACAAATCCTAACTATTTATTAAGTGCTACTAATGTGGTTTACCTTACTAACACTAACTTAGTTTATGTTACTAACTATGTTACAAACAACATCACAAATATTATCCATAGCAATAATAATGCAACTAATGAGAATTATAATGTTGGTGGTGTTGGTCACCAAGATGGTGTTGGTTACCAAGTAGGGGATGAAGATGAAATTAAGGATAAAATAAAAGAGATTGTGTCTTCTAAGTTTAATAAGGGTATGTACAAGAGTGCCAGAAAGGATTTTAAAAATCTTTTAACTGAAGTTAAAGATACGGGATTTGAGGAAATGGAAGCTAAAATAATGATATACATTGCTAGGTGTGACTACGCGTTAGGTGATAAAGATGAGGCAATAAAAACCCTTTTAAAGGCTAAAAAAGTACTACCTGATGAAGCGGATTTTTGGCTTACGAGGTTCTTAGTAAATTCACACTGATACTTTGCTTTTGTCTCTAGCACTTATATACTTATCTGTTAGGGGTATTTCTATTCTTGCCATCACATAATCCTTACCTGGCCCCGATATTCTAAAAAGCGCTGGATCAATCCCTACACCCCTAAGCAGCATAACTATTAATGCTATACCTAATCCTGCCCCCTCTAGCTCATCACCTTGTTCTAGATAAAACTGTGAAATATCATCGTACTGCATCGCCTTTTTTAATTTTTCCCTTATTCTCCTATTCTCAAACTCCGTTATTGATATGTTATTTACGACTTCTATTCTTACACCATCCTCAGAGTGGTAAAACGCCACACTTATGTACAAATCCTTCTTGCTCAATTCCTTTATATAGTTAGGCAATTTTGTTTCTGAAAGTTCCTCTTTAAACTTCAACATCCCCTCTAAAAAACTTCTTTCATCATCTAAGTCTATATCATTCTTTTCAAACACAACCCTTTTTATATTTGACTTACTTGCATTTATCACTAATTCCTTGACACATGTATAAACTACATCTATCAGATCTTCACGGTTATATTTTGAAAATATTCTGTTTATTATGTAATTGAGCCTTTTCTCTATTTCCTCAGAAATACCAAAGAACTTTATGTAAAAATACTTACCATTATCTATAAATTCGCTTACAACTCTGAAGAATTCCTCATCATTTTTTATATTTATATCAATCTTGTCATACATAACTTTATCCTCCTCCAAATATATTTTGGAAAAACCAACCCCTATAAAATTCTTCATTCGTACCTCTAAACCACCTTCAATCTTTTAATTACCAAATAACATCCTAATTTAAGAATTATTATAAATTTCTATGAGTAGCTCTTCAAGAGTTTTCGGAAACTCTTTATTTCTTCTTGAGAACATCACTTTCACCATTGATAAAAATCTATCAAGAGGAAACTTTTTGTAAGGTTCCTTACCACCCCACGCAAAGTTAGGAACAAGCTTTCTCACCAATTCCCCCTCAAAAAATATGTTTGCCCCTAAACCTATCATTGTACCTGTGTTTACAAGCACCCCTATCCCTATTTTAGAAAAGTCACCTACAAAACATCCAACTTTAAGTAATCCAGTATCTACAACTTTTCTCGGACCTATGAAAACTTTTACATTATCATAAGTATTCTTTAAATCACTATTTGTTGCCATAGCTCCAATGTTCACCCATTGCCCAACATAAGAATGTCCTAAAAATCCCTCATGATTTTTGTTCGAGAACGAATCAATTATTGATTCTTCAACTTCCCCTGATACTTTACATACAGACCTTATGTTTGTCCCCTCTCTCAATCTTGCCTGACTTATTTTGCTCCTCTTCCCTACATAGCTTGCTCCCTCTATTAATGTGAAAGGACCGATTTGCGAGTCTTCATCAATAAACACAGGCCCACTCCCTGTATCAATAAACACATTCTTTGACACTTCAGCTTTTTTCGATATAAAAACAAGATCCCTATCACCTTCTACATCTATCCCAAGTAAATCAGACTCTCTCATAAGTTTCTCATTTATTAAATGATACCTCATAAGTTCAAAATCCTTTTTCATCAAAAATGTATTAAAATAAACTAAATCCCAAGGATACTCCACAAAGTTTTTTGGCTTTATTGGCACTTCCTCTATCTTGGACCTCAGAGAATTTATAACCTTCTCAGAGTCATTCTCATATACCCCCTCTAGTAGGAGTTCAAGTTTGTCAATGTTCTTGGTTTCAATGTTGAGGGACACTATCTGTCCATTATAGGTAGTTATTGAATTTTCATTCTCTATTATTTCCTTTTCAGGGTATAGGTAAGCCGAATTAACGAATATTATCCTGTCTACTCGCATCACATCTTGATATCTTAAAATTTTTGTCTCTGGGAATACATAATCAACTTTTGCTCTTGAGGTTACTTTTACCTCACTTCCGAATAGAAATGATAATCTCTCTACGACTGGCAAATAGCCACTCTTAAGATCATGTATTGGTCTAAGTAACGAAAATGGTTCTAGATTATTTATGGTCTTTATATCTTCAAATACAACTATCATCTCAAATAAGGGGTGATCTTCAGTTTTATCTTTTTGGCTAAAATTATTTGGGGCGACTTGTCATCTAGCCCATCATTCGTACCGGATAGCACCATATCCATAAAGTTCACGGATCCCCTATAATTTTCATCTTTATAGTTTATAAAACCAATCTCATAAAGAGCCCAATAATATTTTCCCTTCTCTTCCTCAGTTGGATTCTGAATCTTTTTGTACTTCTCAATTATCTTCATATACATGTATTTTGCCTCATTATCCATACCATCAGAATAATAAGCAACACCTGCGTTATATAGGTCCGTTAACGACATTTTTTCAACTTCTTCGGGTTTCTCTCTCAACCTAAGACTACAACTCGTAACTACCATTCCAACCATTATCAAAGCCATCAAATAAACAAATACCCTGTTCATGAGTGTATTTTGAACAATTTAATTGTTTAAATTCTAATTTAATTATTGTTACTTTATAATGACTTTGAAAAACAAACTTCACTTTTATTACAATGATTGTATGGGTATAAGATTAATTTTAAGCATTTTAATAATCCTCATTTGTGGTACTGCTTTTTCATTCTTTGATTTCAAAGAAGTAAACATGGATGTTTTTGTTTCAAATCTCAACAATGTTAGCAATATATACAGAGGTGATATGTTAATTTACTCAAAGTATTTGGACGAATTCATAACAAGCACCTATGGAATTTCCAATGATCACTGCTATGTTTCCTTATTGAGTAACCATGTTTCAATAAACATTGAGAGTAGTAACACTAATTTTACAATTAGTGTTTTACCTATACCATTGTACGAAGTACTGGACACAATTTTTTACTTAAGTTACAAACTCAACGAGTTTTCAAAATTTTACATTGGTGATTACGGATCGGTAAAGATATTTAAGTTACCCTTTAAAAAGGGAAAAAATTATTTTTATATTTATTTTTCAAACGGCAAGATAGAAAGAATTGATTTATGGATGAAAGAAAACGAGGAAATACTCGTATGGTCAGCGCTAATAGCATTTGACCTTGATAAAGGAAGTAATACTTACCTTTTAAGTAGTATTCTTGTCAATATCGGCGCAAATCAGTTCTACAAATTTGACTTCAGGAAGAAGTAAAAGTCATCTCCCCGAAACTTTTAATAAATGTGCACTATAAATTATAATACTACTCATGAATGACATAACTAAATCGAGAAACAGTAGTTTGCTCAATTGGCTGGTTCTCTCTAGTCTCTTCTTCTTGATTATATCACAACTTACCTTTATTTCCATCATCATAACACTATTTTTCTTTTTTTATTACCTCAAGCAAATAAAATCTTCACTTTCAGAGATTGATATTGCATTTCTAATCTTTTTTGCTTTGAGCATCATTTCATCACTCTTCGCTAGGGATAAAATACTAGCACTGGGAAGTTCACTTTTGTTCGTGATTTACTATATTTTTTTCTCCGTTGGTAGGACTGTAGAATTTGACAAAAACATCTTTTCCAAATTCCTATTGGCTACAATGTTATTATTAGTGATTTTCGGTATATTTTTTTTTATTCACCCAAATGAGAAGATCAGTATCGGTTTTGGAGACTTAAAACTAATATTAATACCTCCATCTAATGATTTTGAAGTGTACAATTCAGGCATAAGAAGCCCATCTATAACTCCAAATCCTGTTATATATTCCTCTGTATTTTTATATTTCTCAATGATTCTCATTCTGTGGGGGCTTTCATTGAGGAAGCAAAACAAATCGAAAGGATACTCAGTCGTAGGTATAACAATTTTGATTGACATTATAGCATTATTCACCTCTAACTCCAGGAGCTTATTGCTTATTCTCCCTCTAGTGCTTATTTTGGGACTTCTACTCAACAGAGAGAATATCACTACAATCTCTATTGTTGTGTTTCTGCTTATACTAGGGTTAATTTTGGGGGTTTATTTATCTACACCTAGCGTCTTCAGTAGGATCAGAACAGCTATATTAGGTACTGATTACACTAGTTTTAATGTAAGGGCAGATTCCTACCGTAGATCAATAGAACTTTTCATCAAAAATCCCATTTTGGGAGTAGGACTCATGAATTTTCATCTTTATGCACCTTATTACTTTGGTCCCTATGTCCACAACATATACCTAAGTTTGCTTGTTGAAACTGGTATTCTAGGTACGCTAGCATTCTTCTCAATAATTTTTCTATTACTAAAAAAGTTTTTCCAAAAAAACAACTTAAGCTGGTTCAAGGTAGGAATTATCTCACTGATCATTTCTTTTCTCTTACATGGTTTTGTTGACAACACTATGTATGTTTTTTCATTGGGAAGTTTATTCTGGTTTTTTAGCGGCGTCTTAATCAATGAAAAGATCTAAGTCCCTTTTGACCTAGGAGCGGAACAAATCTACACATAACTCCTTCTTTTATATCAATTTTACTGCCAAGTTTTCTGACCTTGATCAATCTTTGAAATTCACCTCCTCCAATAGGTATAAGGAGTATACCATCCGTCTTTAGTTGTTCAATCAGTTCATTCGGTATTTCGGGAGCTGCCGCACTGACTATTATTCTATCATAAGGAGCAAATTCTTCAAGCCCCATACTCCCATCTGATACAAATATTCTAAAATTTTCGTATCCTAACTTATTTAACCTTTCTTCTGCTTTTAGTGCTAATTCCTTTATTATCTCGACGGAGTACACAAAATTCGCTAATCTACACAAAAGAGCTGTTAGATATCCACTCCCCGTACCCACTTCCAATACCTTGTGAATTTTTGATATTTCTAATTCCTTTAACATGATAAATATCATGGTTGGCTGAGATATTGTTTGCCCAAATCCTATTTCAAAAGCATTATTTATATAAGCGTTTTCTTTTATGTTATCAGGAAAAAACTCTTCTCTCGGCACCTCATCAAAAGCTTTTGATAATTCATCATTGAGTAATTTTTCCTTTTCTAAAACCTTTTTCAGTACTTCTTTTGATTTTTTTAAGAAATCATTCTTATCCATAATAAAAGTATATCAAAAAGCAATTAATCAATCAAATCAGATCGTTTTTGTTGAAAAACAGGCTATTGCCTGCGTCAGGTTAGACCTGTCAGGTTATACCTGCTTCTTTCTTTTTAAGAACTAGCACAAATACTTTAAGCAATTCCCCTCCCACCCACCCTAATTATTGTAGAGAGGTTTCACCTCTTTACACTCTTCAATCTTAAGCATTTAATACTTATCGTTATGCGAAAAAGTGTTGTGAAGCACCTCACCCTATTTATTATAGAGAAGTTTCACTTCTCTACACTCAGAATATTTGAATAAAAAAGTGCTGTAAGCGCTTTTTGATTAGGTAAGAAAAACGAATTCTAATCGTAATTGCAGATTAAGTAACGAAGTTAACCTCATAAGAACTTTTTCTTTCAGAAAGGAATAGAGATTTTTTCAACAAAATTAATCATCTCCACAAATACAATAAAAAAATAAATTATGAATGTTCCTCATTTAATATTAAAAACTAAAGTATCTTGAGCATGAGGATGCTTAAACTGCATTAGGGTGATTTTTTTTCTTTATCAGTAAAACTATTAAAGAACCAACTATCGCTGAAGTAATACTACCTAGATAAATACCTACCTTAGCATAATCCAAATACACTGGGTGTTTATCAAAAGATAAGTGTGTTATAAATAAAGCCATAGTGAAACCTATTCCACCAAGCCACGAAGCACCATAATACTCACTCCACCTAACTTTAGAAGAAATGTCAGTTATCTTGAGTTTTATTGACAAGTACGAGAATGTGAATATACCTGTTGACTTACCAAACATCAACCCCAGCGCTACACCAAGAACTATAGGATGCAAAAGGTCCTTAAGTGAGAAATTACCTATATAAACACCAGCATTTGAAAAGGCAAAGGTAGGCAAAACAATAAAAGAAACAAATGAAGATAACATTGATTCAAATCTCTGTAAATATGGCTCAGATTTTGTTAACTTTTCTAGTGCCGTAGAGAAATCAACCTTCGTATCTGGAAAAACTCTCCCCTTTTTGTAGGAGTCACTTATACCTTTAAGTGAAGAAGATGCCGATTTTATATTTTCTTCAAAATTCTTTGACACTGTCGTAGGCATAGCGAAAGCCAAAAGCACACCCGCTATAGTCGGGTGTATACCAGATTTATAAAGAAGAACCCAAAGTATAAATCCCGTTATCCAATAAACCCATTCATTAGTTAGACCTACTCTGTTCAAAACGAGTAAAATACCTACAACTACAAGCGCAATAAGAACATAAATCAGGTTGACACCAACTGAATAAAACAATGCTATAACTACAAGTGCCATTATATCATCGGCTATCGCTAGCGCGGTTATATTTGCCTTTATAGCACTTGATACAGCGTTGCCAAGCAGCATCATTACGGCGATAGTGAAAGCTATATCAGTAGCCATCGGTATTCCCCAACCTCTGAATGAATCCTTACCCCAGTTAATGAGTGAGTAAATTATTATAGGGAAAAGAACACCACCTGTAGCGGCTATTACAGGCAATAAAGACTTCTTTAACGATGACAATTCCCCAACGAGCATTTCCCTTTTAATCTCCATACCAACTAGAAAGAAGAAAAAGAACATCAAAACATCATTTACCCAATGCAAAAGTGACATTTTAAACTCAAAACCACCAAAATTAATTCCTAATTCTGTACTCCAAAATCCAAAATAGAGATCTTTCCAAGGAGAATTTGCTAATATTATACCTAACAAAGCAAAAATCAAAACTAATATACCACTACTCGTTTCGCTTTTGAAGAAGTTACTGATCCTAAAAAAGATATCTCCCCTTTTAGATTTATCCAACATAACGGACCTCCAAAGCAAAATATTTTAATCCCCTCTTTCAAGAAAATGCAAAAAAAAACTCCCCTGAGTAAGCATTTATTGACTTAACACCAATCCATTGATTATATTTAAAAAAGGTTTGGTAATGGAAGATTCTGTTTTCAACACTGTAGAGGAAATAATTCAAGACATAAGAATGGGTAAAATGGTCATAATAGTTGATGATGAGGACAGAGAAAATGAAGGTGACTTAGTTGCCGCAGCTCAATTTGTAACACCTGAAATTATAAATTTCATGATGAAACATGGCAGAGGACTAATATGTGTACCTATGGATCCAAAACTAACCGAAAAATTAAATCTTTACCTCATGACAGATGATAGTGACGAAAAATTTGGTACATGGTTTACCATATCGGTGGATGCAAAAGAAGGTGTAACAACTGGCATCTCTGCTCATGACAGAAGTACTACAATAAGAAAATTATCTTCTGTGAGCACAAAACCAGAAGATTTTGTTAGACCTGGACATGTTTTCCCACTAAAGGCGAGGAAAGGAGGAGTTTTGGTAAGAAGAGGACACACAGAAGCAGCGGTAGATTTAATGACAATAGCAGGAATTTATCCTGTTGGCGTAATATGCGAAATTGCGAAAGATGATGGTACAATGGCGAGATTACCTGATCTCATTGAATTTGCAAAAAAGTTTTCTCTAAAGATCGGTACTATAGACGATATAGTGAAGTATAGGTACAAAAACGAAAAAGTTATAGAAAGAGTTAGCGAAGCATTTTTACCCAGCAAATACGGCACCTTTAATATTGTTGTCTACAAAGAACTTTTCTCAGATAAAGAAGATGTTGTAATATTAAAAGGTGATGTCAAGAATAAAGAAAATATCCTCGTTAGAATACATTCTGAGTGTTTTACGGGAGATATACTAGGATCACTGAGATGTGATTGTGGTTCTCAGCTATCCACGGCACTGGAAATGATAGAAAAAGAAGGTGAAGGTGCCCTTATTTATTTAAGGCAAGAAGGTAGAGGAATAGGACTAGGTAATAAAGTGAAAGCATACAAACTCCAAGAAGAAGGAGTAGATACACTAGAGGCAAATCTAAAACTTGGGTTACCTGCTGATGGTAGAGATTACGGGGTAGCGGCTCAAATAATAAACGACCTAGGTATAAAAAGTATAAGGTTACTGACAAATAACCCTAGGAAAATAGAAAGATTAAAAATATACGGTATCCAAATAACTCAGAGAGTACCATTGATTGTTGGGATAAATGAGTATAACAAGCATTACCTAGAAACCAAAGCTATAAAAATGGGGCACTTGATAGACTTTTGACCTTCTCAAAATTAGTAAAAGAACAACTTTTTCTATCATAATCATAGATTATGAAGTTTTGGATTAGTACATTTATTTTATCACTACTTACCTTCTGGGGGTACTCAATTCAAATTGAGTATCTAGACATCGGACCCAAAAGTATAGGTGTAGGTGGAGGAGGAAAAAGTCTAATAAAAGATCCAACATCCGTGTTCTTAAATCCTGCTAACATGTGTTTAGAGAAATCAAAAATCTCAATATACTACGAGGCAACATCGTATCTTGCAATAGATAGCGTCTTTGATCTATCAGACAAGAAATTCATCTTTGACCCTGCAAACGCCGGAATAAACCTAAAAGTCAGTGAGTACTCACATTTTGGCATTTTATTGGCAAACTACTTAGAAGACTTTGACTTTCCCCAAACAAAGTACAAAGTTTTGTCTTTTGGGTTCTCATTAAAAGCCTTACCATTTCTCTTGGGAGGTATATCACTAGGACCTGTTATAGCATTTAATGATATAGAAACGACTTCATCTTTACTATTTTCCTCAAGTTTATCTTTCAAATTTGATGGTTTCATATCATCTTTACTATTTAGGACACCAACATCAGTAAATTGGGACCTCAATCCTTATTATCCAAATCTTAGAATTACCATACCACCTTTTCTATCTCTCTCTAGCAGCTTTTATGTTGGAGATTTTATAGTGGTATTTGATATTGACTCAACACTCCTTGATAACTTTTCTGTAATTTACAACAATACTAATCTATTCTCTCCTAGAGAGAATTATTTTGATAAAGTGATGTTAAAGCTAGGTTTTGTATACTATGATGAATTTTCCGGCTTCAGAATTTTTGGAGGCATAGCCAAAAAACAGATAGATACTCTTTCTTTAACAGTACCCCAAATACACTTAACAGCTGGCACAACATTTTTCGTTAGAATACCAAGCACAGAATACGATGTAGAGTTTAATTTCGCGATAGATGACCAATACTTAATATACGCTCTAGGTATATGGCCCATGAACATGAAAAAAATTTCCATTTCCGCAAGCGCCGAATTTAGAATTCTCTGAATTTATAATTCTCTGAATTCATAAATTCCCTGAATTTAAAAATTCTTGCAAATTTTTTTTGTTACTTTTAAAATCCTCTTAAGGAGGATTAATAATGATAGAGGCAAAAGATTTAATTGGAGATGAGATAACAAAGAAGTTTTCAAGAGATAACATTCTATCCAATTTGAACAGGATAGAAAATTTATATCAGGAAGAGGGATTAAGGGCAATTGAAGATAATCTAACTTTCTTAAGGGATCTAACAAGGATAATATTTGGTATTGACATAAACGACGAAAACCTTATAATAATCTGGGAAAACATTCTAAAAGCGCACCTAAACTTAAAGAGAGAGGGGCAAGTAGTTGACATGAGAGTAGTAGCATTTGACCACTTCGTAAATGGAAATGTAATATCAAATCCTAAAATAATGGAACTTGAAAATTTTAAAAATTTTATTGACCTCATATATCAGGACCCAAAAACATTCACTTACAATTACTTGCTTTTAAAAACAATAGTTAACTACGAGATAGAAAGGATAAACAGATATGGAGGATATTTCAGTATAATATTGATTGACATTGATAATTTTAAATACTACAACGACACACTAGGACACAAAGTTGGTGATGAACTACTTTCAGAGTTTTCAAGGGTTGTCATATCAAATTTGAGAAGATCGGACATACTTTTTAGATATGGAGGTGATGAGTTCGTAATTCTCTGCCCTGAAACGAGAAGGATAGGAGCAAGGGTAGTAGCAGAAAAAATAAGGGATGGTATTAAAAAACACTTCTCAAGCAGAAACATAGAAATATCAGTAAGCGGGGGAGTAGCAGTTTTCCCGTATGATGGCAACACATTTGAAGAGTTACTAGAATTTGCAGATAAATTGCTCTACTACTCAAAAAGCCGAGGCAAAAACATAATAACCGATAAGTTTGATTCACCACTTGAAGATGATAAAAGAATGTTCCCAAGATTCCCACTAGAATACAATGAAGTTATCATAAAATGTAATGACTCAGAGATAAAAGGAAGAATTAGAGATATAAGCAAAAGTGGTATGTTTATAGAAGTAAAAATTCCTAACATCAATCTGTACAAAACAAATGAGGTATACTTAAGCAAGGTAAAATTAAACGGAGGCGAATACATATTTGACATACCAATAAAATTGGTAAGAGTAAGCGAAGACGGAATAGGTATAAACTTTAGTTCTAACAAATCACTTGAAGTATTGGTATACCTTTTCACAAACTATTAATTCACAAAAGCAGTTTTTTATTTTTGTTCTAAAAGGCCATTAAAGGAATATATAAATTTAGCTATATCAGTTGTGCCGTTTCTTATATTTGCTTTTGCTATGTTTTCTCTAAAAGCCTTTACCTGATTTTCATCAAACAACAATGTTTTTACTTTGTTTACTGCCTTTTTAGGACTTGTTTCGTAGAATCCCAAACGATTTTCTTCAACAAACTCTACATTTCCTTTTTCCTGTTCCCATATATAAGATGTTATTATTAAAGGTTTTTCTAATATTAACGCCTCCATCACCGTCGCCGGACCTCCCTTAGTTATAACGACACTTGACATATTCATAAGCTCATACATGAAATCAACAAAACCATAGACCACTATTTTCTTATCCTTGTACCTATCTCTTATAGCTTCAGACTTTGCCTTAAGTATTTCATTCCTCCCACACACTATAGAAAGTTCTATATCCATATCTGACTCTGCCAACGCTCCAAGAAATTCATCACCTCTAGGCAACCCCTCTCCTCCGCCAGCGATAAGTACCATATGCTTATCAGTTGAAAAACCATATTTTTTCTTGAGTTCCAATATCTCATTGTTACTTAACTTTGAGTTAAATTTCCTGTTTAGTATTATAGGTAAAACTGTTATTCTATCCTCCTTTATACCATTCTTTATTGCGTATCTCTTCATTCTCTCACTAAATACAACCAAGTACATGTCTTTGTAAGTAAACCATATAGGGTGGCAAGTAAATGGATCCGTCGCTATAACCAAAACTGGTATTCTGAGTTTTTCTTCCTTCACTATTTCAGTTACAGGCTTTACCAAGAAAAAGTGGTCTATAACTATCTTGTCAGGTTTCTCATTGAGTATGTAATTTCTTAAGTTCTCTTTTATGTAATGCGAAACTATATCCACCTCTAGAGATCTTATAACCCCGAGTTTACTAGTTAGGTATATCAAATCCCATATTGGGGGAAAGAAGTTTGACGCTGTTGAGTATCCCTTTTCTATGACATCTCTCACAAAGTTAGGAGTACCTTCCAACCCATCGTACAATATAGGTTCAACATCATTGTAAAGCGCCTTAAGTTCATCAGATAATGCCCTAGCAGCCGATATATGGCCTGCTCCAGCCTTTACATACATCAAAACAATTTTCATCATTCCCTCTTTAAACTTATTTTTAAGGATAAAATTTCCATTTTCAATAAAACAAAAATATTTCCCCCAATTCTCTCTTGAATCTTGAAATCCATATTTATATAATAAGTATATCAAGTTGTGAATGCTTGATACCGAAATTACTACCAAGCATCTTGGTTTTTAGGCCAAGGTGTTCTTTGGGGGGATGTTATGAAAAGAGTATTGATATTACTTGTAATACTGCTTGTGGCTAGCGGTAGCGCTTTCCCTTTTGGTTTCAGTGAGGTAGGCAGAAGGACGATAAACATGCAAACAACATTGATATCTGATTTTGGAGATGAGTATGACAAGGCTAACGATATAAGTTGGTCTGCCAACTTTTCCTATTTTGCTCCTAGAATAAAAGACCCTCAAACAGGTGAAGAAGTTGTTGATAAAACATATTGTGATTATAAGTACTTTCCAGGTCATCCTTCAGGTTTACTTGAGTCAATAATGATTAAGCAAACTAATACCTTTGGGGTAAAGGCGGCTTTCCTTAGAAAAGGATACAACTGGATAGATATAGTTCCAAATAAACCTATATCCTTTATTGGCGTAGCGAAGACCATAGATTTTTGGGTTTGGGGTGGAAATTACAACTGGGTTATGGATATATATGTAAAGGATTTCAAAGGGTATACATATAGGATAGAAGCAGGTAGTATAAAGCACATAGGATGGAAGAATTTCCTCGTCTCTATACCAAACTACATACCACAGTACGAACCTTATGTGCCTTTTGGTAGACCTTTGAACTTGGTGAAGATAAGGTTGACTGCAGCACCTGCTGAAAGAGCTGACAAATTTTATGTGTACTTTGATTATCTACAGTTACAGACTGATGTTTACATGGAAAGGTATGATGGTGACGATTTAGGTAAATTGGCATGGTAATTTTTACGGATTTTTTCCGATTATTTTAAGGAGGGTGTTTTTATGAAAAAGATTCTTGTTTTAACTATGAGTTTCGTTTTACTCGTGGGCGGATATTCCTTTGCTCAACAAACTAATCAAACAACCAATCAGACAACTAATCAACAAAGTATTCAACAACAAGGGGGATCAGCACAACCTTCTGAAGGACAATCAGAGTATTTAAAAGGGTTCAAGATACTTGGTGAGCCTACTGAATCCGAAATAAAAGACACAGCAAAGCAGATGATACAGCCTATTCTGGTTGAAGATTTTGAGGTTCCCGGTGATTGGGAAGCAAGGATGTCTAGGGATTATGGGGTTATTTCATTCATGACTAGAGATGGTTATCCCAAGGCTTTGGCTGACATAAAAGACAAGAACAACAAAGTTTTTGGCGTTAAAGTTCAATTCTTTAAGAGGGGACCTGCTGAAATATTGGTGAGGCCCGTCAGGGATATAAAAATTCCCGGGATAACGAAGAAAATAAAGTTTTGGGTTGTCGGTAGGAATTATACGCATACCTTAAAAATCTTGGTAAAAGATTACCTTGGTAGGGAAAAGGAAATAACTGTAGGGAAATTGAATTTCTCAGGATGGAAACTCGTAGAAGTTAATATACCTGATTTTATAGAACAAGAGGATTATAAGGTCTCTGAAGAGAGAGGAATCTCTCTTTCGGGAATAGCTATTTCATGTGATATGACAGATATGGTGCCTGGTAGGACATTCTATATCTACTTTGATTACATAATTGCAGAAACTGACCTCTTTGTTGAAAAGTTCAGAGAGGTTGATGACATGGTAGATGCTTGGTAACAGCAGAAAAGGGGGCAACACGATTGCCCCCTTAATTTATTCCTTTTTGTCAATTCTATGAATTACCAATTCTTTTAATTACTCTTCTTATTTGTATTGATCCCTAGTGGGATGTAAAGTAAGCAAACGCCAGTTATTGATGTTATAATCAGTAGCGCCGCTATTATACCTAGGACTATCTGTAAAGCACCGCTTGTAAATATCGCTCCAACGCCCGCACCTACTCCTAAAATAGCTCTCATTATTCTGTCAATCACTCCTTCATTTTTTACTGGGCACAACATGACAAACCTCCTTTAGATTAATTTTTACCAAATGTTAGGATTTGGTTTATGAACGAATTTTCGTCCTGAACACCTATTGTCACTGCATCTTGAGAATCGTTAATCACTTGAGTTGGTACGCTTTCAATGCCCCATTCCATTGATATCTCTGGATTCTCATTTGCTTCTATCACTTCAGATACAACTCTACCTTTGGATGCTATTGCTACTCTATTAGCCAAAAATGCTGAAGCTGGGCAATAAGGACATGTTGGTGTTACAAATACCTTTATGTTTACTTCTTTAGGCATGGATTCTAATTCTTTCGCCAAATCTTCACTAATCTCATGGTTGTTGTTAGATACAGATATTAGTGTTTCAATTACTTGACTCGCTTCATATCCCAGTGGAGATCCGCTGAAAATAATCTTGTACCCCTTATCTTCACCTATCGTAAAAGATGGATTTGATCTTATCGTTAGCCCTGCTTCCGTTTTATCCCCAACTTTTGTCTTCTTTAGGCTCACCTTGATTTTAGGGTCAATTTCAGACAATTCAGTAAAAAAGTTTTTTGTAAATTCAATGAAGTCCTTTAAATCACCTTCATCTTCATCGTAGTAAACATTAACGAGAACTTCATCGTTGAGATTCTGAAACTTTTCCTTTAAGAACTGCTCGGTTTCTTGGTCGATAATTTTAGTCATAAAACCTCCTAAAAAATTATACTTGAATAAAGTTTAAGAAAATATTTACTAAAAGTCAAATAGAGAAGATTTTGTTTAAAAATTCACAGGTTAAACCTGCGTCAGGTTAAACCTGTCACAGGCTAGGCCTGCTTTTATTTCTTTCGTAAGAAATTAATTTTAGCAATTCCCCACCCTCCCACCCTATTAAGTAAGGGATGCTTCGCATCCCTTAACTCTATATAAAGAGAAGCCATAACACCTTCAAGCATTTAAGAATGTGTCATTCAGCACATCAATTTAAGTAGTCGCCATCCTATGTTATTGTTGTAAAATTTAGTTTTCCAACACCTATTCTTTTATTAAAGTAAAGAGTGCTTTAAGCATCGCGTGCTTTAAAGCACATTACTTTAAGCAATTTCCCCTCTCCCACCCTATTTTATGAAGAGGGGTTTCACCCCTCTTCGCTTCCTAGAATATTTGAACAAATAAATTTATTAAGCACCCCACTCAATTACGATTAGAATTCATCTTCTCTTTTTCCCTAATTAAAAATCCTTATAGATTGCTATAAGTGCTTAAAGTACTCTTTTTATAAAGGTGTTGAAAGGCGAAGCATCTTTGATGCGTAGCCTTCCAACGATAAAATGGGTGGGTGGGCGGGACTACTAAAAGTAATTTATGCTTTTAGCACAAGATTTTTCCAACAGAATTAATAGAGAAAACAAAAGATTAAATCATAACTCTCGAGAATGTCCCACCAGCATTTTGGATTATAGTTCCCTTTATTTCTAACGATAACAGAATGGGATAGATTTTGTTAACAGGTAGTCCTGTAACCTCTGCTAGGTCATCAAGTGTAACATCGCCAGATATGAAAGAATAAACAAATTTTTCCTCTTCAGTAAGCTCCAGTGTGTTTGATTTGTGAGTATTCTCAATTACTTTATAGCCAAGTTCTTCAAGTATATCCCTATACTCAATTAGCGGTATCGCTCCCTTTTTTATCATCATATTACAGCCTTTGTGCAATGGGTTTTCTATATCTCCAGGTATAGCAAATAGTGCTCTTTTTTGTTTTAATGCATATTCACCAGTTATCAGTGCACCTGATCCCTCAGGTGCTTGAACAATAACTACAGCATTTGATAGCCCACTTATAATTCTATTCCTTATGAAGAAATTTCTTTTGAGAGGTCTCTCCCCTACAAAAAACTCTGTTACTATTAGTCCTTTTTCCGATATTTCTTCAAATTCCTTTCTGTGTTCGGGAGGATATACATAATCCAACCCATGCCCAACTATCGCTATAGTTTTTCCACCCCTTTCAAGTACTCTCCTATGTGCTATTATATCTATACCTCTAGCAAGCCCGCTTATGACACATACATCATTATCTACGAGTAAGTCAACAAGGTTTCTCACATGATTTTTACCCTTAACATCATTTCGCCTAGTACCAACAATACCACAAGTCAAATAATTATTTGCTAACGAAATATCTCCTCTATAAAAAAGAACAATTGGCCTATCGTTTATGTCCTTCAGTCTATTTGGATAATCTTTGTCCTCTATAGTAACAAATCTTATGTCATATTTACCTAAAATACTGGTAATGCTCTTTAAAGTACTATCGAAACCTTCTTTACCTGTGATGTTAATCAGTGTTTCCTGCTCAACTTTTAAGAGTTTAGAAACTTCTGTAACTTCGTCTTTTGGTATATCAAGGAGAGATTTATATCTCTCCTTGAGGAGAGAATACTTCTTTATCCCTATTCCCAGGTAACTTAAGAGTAATATTTCTTCCCTTTCCATACACACTAAATATTAAACAAGTAGTTTTTTAATTTTCTTACTATTTAATACATTTACATTTTCCCCAAAAACTTCCCTTCTCTCAAACCTCTCTGAATTACTCATACAGGTAACGGAGTTTTAATAAACTTTCTTTTATTTGAATGTGATTATGAAATGCTCCTACGAGATGTCTATCTTCTTTATCCTCTCTATTGCCTGTGCTATTCTTTCATCACTTGCGGTCACAGAGATTCTTATGTACCCTTCACCAAATTCGCCGAAACCATTCCCTGGGGTAACCACTATTCCTGCTTTGTTAAGGAGTATTGTTGAAATCTCCTTAGATGTAAAATCCTTCGGATTTTTTACCCATATATAAAATGTTGCATTTGATGAATAAACCTCAAAACCTATCTCTTTCAAGGCTTTCATGAAACTTTTCTTTCTATTTTCTATAACTTTCCTTGTCCTCTCAACATATTCCTCCATGTCAGGTTGTAAAGCCCTTACCCCTGCAAGCTGTATAGCGTTGAATATCCCAGAATCAACATTTGATTTTATGCTCCCCAACCCCCTGATAATATCTTCATTACCAACAGCGAAGCCTACCCTCCAACCAGTCATGTTGAATGTTTTTGAAAGTGAATGAAATTCTATAGCAACATCTTTAGCAGATGGTATATTGAATATACTTATTGGCTTCTCACCATTTTGGTATATTTCAGAGTACGCCAAATCTGAACAGAGAATTATTTCATTCTTTTTTGCAAACCACACCGCCTTTTCAAGTTGCTCATAATTGGCAGTAGCAGAAGTAGGATTGTTAGGATAGTTTATAAACATTATTTTCGCCTTTTTAACAACATCAGTAGGAACACTATCAAAATCAGGGAAGAAATTGTTCTCTTCCCTGAGATGCATTTTAAAAGGTATTCCACCAGCAAGCACTGTTGCAGCATTATAAACCGGGTAGCCCGGATCAGGCACCAATGAATAATCACCAGGATTTAGGAATGCCCAATGTATGTGTGCTATCCCTTCCTTTGAGCCAATAAGCGCTATTACCTCCCTCGAAGGATCAAATTCAACTCCAAATCTCCTAAAATACCACTCAGATATAGACTTCCTAAACTGAAACATACCATAATACGATGGATACCTATGATTAGATGAATCATTAGCAGCTTCATACAGTGCTTCTATGATAGGTTTGGGAGTGGGTAAATCAGGGTCACCTATGCTAAGATCTATAACATCAACACCTTGACTTATAAGTTTGTTTCTTATCTCCTCTATCTCAGCAAAAAGATATCTTGGCAATCTCGAAAGATTATTAGATAACTTTGACTTAATATCCATACCTAACTCCCAAAGGAGAAGATAATTCTAAATTAAATATTCTTAATTCATCAATCTGATTAAATTATAAGTTGAAAAAAGACACTCTCACATTTAATATCAAAATGTAGGGGGAATACTGACATGAGAGGTATTAGAATTTTTACCTTATTGGTGCTAACTATCACCTTCTTGTTTTCCTGTAAAGGACCTGAAAAAGAGATAAGTATCAAAAGTCTTTACCCATACGACAAACAGGTCTTTACAACCAACAAAATTGAATTGTCGTTCAATGTAGACGAAATAAAAAGTGGATTATCTGTCAATGTGAGAGTCAATGGTAATCTAGTTTACAACAAACCACTGTTGTCAACAAATACCGCCAATGTTGAATTAAACAAACCGACTAACAACATATCCATTGATATTTTTGATGAGAGTGGTAACAAAGTTTTATCAAAAGAAGTTACAGTTTTTTACAACAAACCTGAAGCAGTTAGCAAAAAATTAAAGAAAGTTACCGTGAAATCTGTTAAAGTAAAGAAAACTAAGTACGAGTTAGCGGCAAAAAAACTAGAAGAAGAAATAAAGGCAAATGTTGAACAACCCAAAATTGAGGAAGTAAAACAAAGTATATTCATTTCGTCCATTGAACTTGAGATAAAGGATGATCTAGGATTAAACACTTTTAAGGATAGTGTTGTTTTGAAGTATATTGTTAATGTTAACGAAGAATTTAAAAACAAGGCGATATTTGATATCATAAAAAGTATAGCCATCGAGGTAAGTGACCCTGCAGGCAATGCTGTTTTTAGTGAGAGTCTTAAGGAACCTCAAGCAACATTTGAAATCAACACAAAAAACATTTCAACTGGTGCCTATATCCTAACGGTCAGAGCCGTTGATACAAATGGAAGGCCATACGAATCAAGCAAGTGGATCAACATTGATAAAACACCCCCAAGTGTTTCAATTAGCGCTATTTCAAACAACAGTATAATAAGAGATGCTTCTTCGTTTTCTGTTGAGGCGAAGGATGATGTTGGCGTTTCTGATGTATACTCCACTATTGATGATAAAAAAATGGAATACACTAAAAAAGGTAACATTTATATATTCTCTTTCAATTCCCGCAGTTATCCTAATGGGAAGCATGTTATATCTGTATGCGCAAAAGATAAGTTAGGTAATGAGGTAAAGACAAACTTTAATGTCTTGATAGATAACTGGCTGGAATATACTGTTGATAGCGATTTAGGAGCTGGCTTTCACATAGCTTCTTTCTTAGATGAAAGCGGTGGTATACACCTAGCTTACTATAACTCTTCAAAAAAGAGTTTGTTTTATGCTTACAACGGCGGTAACTTAACTAATTGGAAGATACAATTAGTAGATTCACAACCTGACAGCGGTAAGTATCCCTCAATATATGTTGATAATTTTAGTAGAATTCACATAGCGTACACATACATAAATGAGAAATGGGATGATGAAGATTTGAGGTACGCTTTATTTGAGGGAAGCAATTGGATAATAAAAACCCTTGATGAGCAGGATAAAGCAGGTAGGTACACAGGAATAGTTGTAGACAATAAAGGAATTCCACATATATCCTATTACAACTACACTGTTGGTAGCTTAAGATACATGACATACAACTTAAAAATGAATAGATGGGAGGCCACAGTTCCGGATAGTTACGAGAATGTTGGTAGTGATACATCAATAGATATTGATACGAATAATGTTGTTCACATTGTTTATCTGGATAACGCCAATGGTGATTTAAAACATTGCTACAAGGGGATAGGAGAAGCAGATGTGCACTGGAAGTTTGAGATAATAGATAATGAGGGTAAAGTTGGGTATTATGCTAAAATGAAGATTGACAAAGATAACAACATACATGTTGTTTATTACGATTCAACCCATAAAGCACTAAAGTATGCAGTAAAGAGGGGTGAAAAATGGACAATTAGTACTATAGACAAAAATGATGATCCCGGAAGATTTAACTCAATATTCATTGATTCTAACAATAATATTCATATTTCTTACTTTGTAGAGCAGAATAAAGAAATAAGATACGCAAGATACGATGGTAAAACTTGGAAAATTGAAACTGTAATAAAAGGTAGGGCTGGGGGTTACTCATCTATAATATTTACTAACAGGCCAATTATATTTTTCTACGATGAAAGTAGCGGCTCCCTAAAGTTGGTAACAAAATAGATTACAAAGCACTCATCTGAAAAATTCTAAAACTCCATAAATATCATCTATTTGAATAGCGTTTATATCGTTTGGGAAAGAATAATTTTTTCCCTTGGGACATATAACCTTCTTTATACCAAGTCTTACAAGTTCGTTTATTCTAAGTTCAAAAAAGGGCACACTCCTAATTTCACCACCTAGTCCAACTTCTCCAAAAATTCCAACATCCCTAGGTATTTCTTTATTCTTAAGACTAGAAAGAATTGAAAACAAAACAGATAAATCAGATGCAGTCTCACGCACTTCAATACCACTCGTAACATTCAAATATATATCGTACATTGACAATTTTGTGTCTAAGTACTTATCAAGTATTGCAGTAAGCATATAAAGTCTATTCACATCAATACCATCAGAAGTTCTTTTAGGATAGCCAAACTGCGTTTGGGTAACAAGTGTCTGTATTTCTATGGCTACCGCTCTAACACCTTCAAGAACTGGGCATATAACACTTCCAATGAGAGGTGGTGAATCTTTAGATACCAAAGTAAAATCAAAAACTTCCTTAAACCCTCTACTAGTTAATGTATATACTGATATGTTATCCGTGGGGCCAAATCTGTTTTTTATGGTTCTAAGTATTCTATAGGATCCTTTCGGATCCTGATCTATCATTATAATTGTATCAACAATATGTTCTATCGTTTTAGGTCCCGCAATAGCACCTTCCTTGTTTATATGCCCAATAAGAAAAGTTATTAAATTCTTGTATTTGGTGATCTCAGCAATTCTAGAAGCTACCTCCCTAACTTGTGTTACACTGCCTGGGGAAGATGAGAATCTCAAAGACAAAACATTTTGAATTGAATCAAGTATCACAAATTTAAAATCTTTAGAAAGTAGATTTTCAGATATAGATTCAAGAGTTATCTCAGGGTAAAGAAAAATATCCTCATCCTTAAGTCCAATTCTTTCTGCGCGCATCTTCACTTGCTCATTTGATTCCTCGCTGTTAATGTACAAAACTTTTCCCAATTTTGACAATGTTTTTGCTATCTCAAGCATAAGGGTAGATTTACCAATACCCGGCTCACCAGTCACTAACAAAACTTGACCACCTACTAATCCACCGTTAAGCATGAAATCAAATTGCTCAAGACCCGTCTTTACTCTACCCTGCTCTGAGTAACTAACCTCTGATAATCTTTTAGGTACAGGCTTTTCAGTGATTATTATATCGCCTCTCTCTGAGGAAAAATCTTCTTTTATCTCTTCAACAAATGTATTCCATTCACCACAAGAAGGACACTTACCTAGCCACTTTGAAGATTCATAACCACACATTTGACATACAAAAACACTTTTGCTTTTCCTCATATCTTTATATCTTTCTCAAATTTCATTCTCCAAACACCTATTTTATCTTTAGTTGTAACTGCCTCCTTGAGTTTCAATTTATCAACATTTGGTACATTTTTAGCAAGAACATAACAAAACTGGCCTGTTTTGTCTTTGTTTATAACTACCTCCTCTATTCTTTTCAAATCAACCTTATCAGGAAACTTTTCAGATAATAAGATACACCATTTTCCACTTTGATCAAGTTTTATTATATGATCCTCCAACTCCTTGACCTCTTCGTGAGAGAGTGATAAATTGTTCCTATGAATAGTTGTGAAAATATCCTCAAGGGATTTTTTTGATTTCAGTTCATCTATCAGACTCATCTTCAACCTCTCTTCAAGAATTTTTTTACAAATTAGAAAAGTTTTTCAACTATAGGTGTTTCGCTAAACAATTTTCACTTAGTAAATAAACCTATCAACTCTGTATATGCTCACTTTTGTTTTTGGAAATCTCTTCAGTAAAGATTCCTTCATCATACCCATTTGTGTTTTGATTTCTTCGCTCGTCAACCTTGATAAGTTGTACTCTTCCATCAACTTTGAATAGGCAAGATCTGGGTATTCAACTATTGGAGAAAGGTAAATTATATCGTTCTCACCAAGGTCAAAACCAAAGAGTAAATTAAGAGTCTCTTTTATGTGCTCTTCTGATAATTCCCTTCCCCCCACTCCTACCATTACAGTAATACCAACATTTATATCAACACTCTTTAGATTTTTTAATGTCTGGACTAAATTGCCTCTATTTGATGGTTTCATAAGTAATTTGTTCAGTATGTATTCACTACCACTTTCAATCCCTATGAAGACTTTGCTTAAGTTTCTCTCTTTTAGTTTCTTTAACTCTTCATGTGTCTTTTTGGTATAAAATGTATCCATAAACCCCGCAAACGAATCATCTAACTTGGAGTGCGCAAATTTGCTCTGCTTTAATTCCCTTTTTATTATTTCTATCGATTCAATTATCTTTTCTGCATCCTCAACTAAAGCATTACCCTCCCCTAAAAATACACCCCTTCTTGTCAACAAACTAAATCCAAAATAGTTTACTATTTTGTTAATAAAATTATTAATTTCTCCTTCAGTCTTAATCCTAAAGCGCCTATCCTTGTACAAATTACAAAAACTACACTTATTGTAAGAACATCCCTCTGTTATCGGAATGTAAAGGGATAAATACTGGTCAGGAGGTAGAATGTTTATTGGTTTATACAGTTCTTCAAACCTCTCACCATCAAGGATTACCTCATCAAATGTTGTTTTCTCCACTTTTTCAATAAAATGATTTACCAAGTCATTACTCTGTTGCTTAAGATCCACTCGGTAACTTCTAGAGTTAAACACATCTATCGCATCTTCATAAATATTTTGTAAAATCCTTTTTGAACCTTCTTTAGTCAAAAAAAACGACTCACTTGAGAATACATTACCAAGTAATATTTGATTATTAAAACCTCTTCTATATAGATTTGGACTCTTATATGCCGCCATCAACCTAAATTCATAATCAAAAGTAGCGAAATACATTTGATTACCATCCTCACCAAAAACTATAGAAACAGTATCCTTTTTAAAAAACACCTTCACAGCCATATTACAAATAATATTAAGGAAGGTTCTCCTTACGAGCAACCACAAGATGAAATATCAACAAATATTTATTTAGAATATCTAAACCTAAGGTTTAGACTATGCCTAAAAGGAAAGATATTCAAAGCATTCTAGTTATTGGTTCTGGTCCTATCGTTATTGGTCAAGCTTGTGAGTTTGATTATTCAGGTTCTCAAGCATGTAAGGCACTTAGAGAAGAAGGATTCAAGGTCATTCTCGTTAATTCAAATCCGGCTACCATAATGACTGATCCCGAAATAGCGGATGTTACTTATATAGAGCCTCTTACAGTTGAAACACTTGAGAAAATAATAGATCGAGAAAAACCTGATGCTCTTTTACCAACTCTTGGTGGTCAAACTGCTCTTAACCTCACTGTAAAACTTCAAGAGGAAGGTATTCTTGACAAGTACAAAGTAAAACTTATAGGAGCCAGTATAGAGGCTATAAAGAAAGGTGAAGACAGAGAACTTTTTAAAAAAAGTATGGAGAAAATAGGGCTTAGGTGTCCGTATAGCAAGGCTGTCCATCATGTTGAGGAAGCCGTAGAGGTTGCTAAAAATATTGGTTTTCCAATAATAATAAGGCCTGCTTTCACGTTAGGTGGCACCGGTAGTGCAATAGCGTACAACTTTGATGAATTGAAGATACTAGCAGAGAGAGGATTAAATGCATCAATGATAAACGAAATTCTCGTTGAAGAATCATTAGTAGGCTGGAAGGAAATTGAATTTGAGGTAATGAGAGATAAGAAAGATAATGTTGTTATCGTTTGCTCTATAGAAAACTTTGACCCCATGGGAATACATACTGGTGATTCTATAACTGTCGCTCCCACTCAAACCTTGACAGATAAACAGTATCAAATATTGAGGGATGCTGCTATAGATGTAATAAGAGAAATAGGAGTGGAAACGGGAGGTTCGAATATTCAGTTTGCAGTTAATCCTGAAAAGTTTGAATTTATGGTTATAGAGATGAATCCTAGGGTTTCTAGAAGTTCAGCATTAGCATCTAAAGCAACGGGATTCCCAATAGCAAAAATTGCTGCAAAACTTTCTATTGGTTACACTCTTGATGAAATCCCAAACGATATAACTAAAGAAACACCTGCTTCTTTTGAACCTACACTGGATTATGTTGTTGTGAAGATGCCAAGGTTCACATTTGAAAAATTTCCAGGTTCTGAGCCAACACTTGGTACTCAAATGAAGTCTGTCGGTGAAACGATGGCAATAGGTAGAAATTTTAATGAGGCATTTGTCAAGGCTATCGTTGGGTTGGAAACTGGAAAAAAGTTTTTTGAAGGTATACTCACAAAGGATGAGAGTTATAAATCTAAAATTCATGAGATTAAGGAATCTATCGTAGTTAAGTTAAGAGAACCCAATCCTGATAGAATCTTTTATATAAAAGATGCTTTCAAAATAGGTATGTCTGTTGACGAAATTTATGAGTACTCGAAAATAGATAGATGGTTTTTGTATAACTTGAAGGAACTTGTTGAGATAGAAGATTCAATACCTTCTAAATTGGAGATGATAGATAAGGAAGCGATGCTTTATTACAAGCAAATGGGGATTACTGATTACCTTTTAGCGTCAAAGACGGGAGTTTCTGAAGAAGGAATCAGAGAATACAGGAAAAAGTTAGGTATAGAAACAACATACAGACTTGTGGATACTTGCGCTGCTGAATTTGAAGCAAAAACACCTTATTATTATTCAACATACGACGAGGAGTGTGAATATAGGGACACAGGTAACAAAAAAGTTATAGTGCTTGGTAGTGGGCCTAACAGGATAGGTCAAGGTATTGAATTTGATTATTGTTGTGTACATTGCTCTCTTGAGCTTAAGAAGATGGGATATGATGCCATTATGGTTAATTCAAATCCTGAAACGGTTTCAACTGATCATGATATATCAACAAGGTTGTATTTTGAGCCTTTGACATACGAGCATGTTATGAACATAATTGAAAAGGAGAAGCCAGAAGGAGTTATTTTGCAGTTTGGTGGTCAAACTCCTTTGAAATTGTCACTGAAGTTAAGGAAATCAGGGGTAAAAATATTAGGTACTTCTGCTGAAAGTATAGACATAGCTGAAGATAGAAAAAAGTTTAGGGAATTACTAAACAAAATAGGTGCTAAGCAGCCTTTGAGTGCTACGGCTACTAATTTAGAAGAGGCACTTAAGATAGCCAATGATATTGGCTATCCGGTATTGGTAAGGCCCTCCTATGTTCTTGGTGGTAGAGCTATGAATATCGTTTATAGTGATGAAGAATTTGTTGAATATGCTAAAGAAGCTATCATTGTTTCAGAAGGTGCACCTATACTGATTGATAAGTTTCTTCAAGATGCTATAGAAATAGATGTTGATGCATTATCAGATGGGGAGGAGGTCATAATTGCTGGTATAATGGAGCATATAGAGGAAGCAGGAATACACTCAGGTGATAGCGCTGCCGTCTTGCCACCTTACTCACTTTCTGATAAAATAATTAGTATAGTTAGGAAACACACAATAGACATGGCTTTATCTTTGAAGGTAATTGGTCTAATAAACATTCAGTATGCAGTCAAAGATGGGGAAGTTTATGTTTTGGAGGCTAACCCTAGAGCATCTAGAACTGTACCTTTCGTCTCAAAAGCAACAGGTGTACAGTGGGCAAAATTGGCAACTAGAGTCGTGATGGGAGAGAAAATTAAAGAGATGGGTATCAAAGAAGTAATAAAACCTAAACACTATTCTGTTAAGGAAGTTGTGCTACCTTTTGATAAATTCCCAGAGGTTGAACCAACACTTGGGCCTGAGATGAAATCCACAGGTGAGGTGATGGGTATAGATGAATTTTTCCCAATGGCGTATGCAAAGGCTGAGATAGCAGCAGGTACTAATATTTACAACAGAAAGAGCGTTTTACTTACCATAGATGATAAAGACAAACCTAAAATATTAAATCTAGCAAAAGAGCTCTCTGAATTGGGTGTTAAGATTTACGCAACAAAAGGTACTTACCTGTTTCTTAAACAACACGGCATTGAAAGTGAATTGGTATTCAAAATAGGAGAAGGTAGACCTGATTTATTGGATCATATAAGAAATGGTAAGATAGAGATGATCTTCAACACAACAATGAATAGAAAATCGGTCAAGGATGAGAAGAGTATAAGAAAGTTGGCAATAAGGTACAGGATACCCTTGATTACAACAATACCAGCGATGCACGCTGTTATTTCAGCATTCAAGGACATGAAAAACAGAAAAATGGAAGTTAAACCTCTACAGGAACTTGTTTACTAGATCTAAACTTTTTCAGTTTTATCAAACTCCTTTTTTTTTCGGTACTTCAAAAGATTCATTTTAATCAAATTTGCGCCTTTTTCTGAATATATGCTTCATTGCCTAATTAATTTATAAGTTTTTTCAATATCAGGTATATTTTCATATATCTTGCTTATTGGTTTGAGATCTTTAGAAGGAATTGAATAATAGAAAATCATATCTTGAATTAAATCCTCTAAAAGACTAATTGAAAATAAAGCATATCTGGTTTCATCTAATGGGCTTGAAGTTAATGATGACCTATAAGAACCGTCAGGTTGGTATAAATTATCAATTATCCTTTTAAGTTCTTTAATTTTGATAACTAACTGCGTAATTTCATTTCGTTGTAATTCAATTTTAGAATACAAAAAATCTATGCAATAGATGATTTTGGATATATCTTCAAGACAAATGTTTTCACTAATGTAACTCAAAATATAAATAAGCCAGAGATTAGCATTTCGTGGAATTTTATTTAAGTTATCTAAAATAAGACAGACCTTAAAAAAACTATCCAAATCTTTTGGGATAATCTTCACAATTTTATTTTCATCAATCACCCCTTGAAGAAGATACGAGAGTTTATCTTTGTTTATATCAATCAAAGCATGTTGAAAATTAAGTATGAAATTTTTAGCATCTATTCTCTGACAAAGGGTTTTTAAGGTATCATCCGGTTTAAGTAATCTTTCAAACTTTTCTTTAGGAACCCTAAAAGCATAACTACGCCATGCCTCTACCATTCCATATTCGCCATTTTCAATAATCCATTCAGGCTTAAAAATTGCATATTTAAGAAGAGGTTTATGAATATAAACAAAGAATTTATTTTCAATTGGTTCTCGTTTATTGCCTTTCTTTCTTGCGACCTTGGATACCTTAAAATCGTAAAAATCTAAATCTCCTTTTTCAGCATATTGAAATTCAAACTCTATCTTTTTATCATCTACTTCTGCAATAAAATCAGGTTCTCTTGAAACTCCTCCTTTTCTTAAAAACCACAAAAATTTATCTCCACCTGATTTATAAACTTTAACCAGTTTCCTTGGGTATAGTTCTTTTAATTTGTTTTCAAGCCATTCCAATACCTCCAACTCAGCAATTGCTTTTTTCTTCATATTCCTGCGGTATTCCAGATATGTGCGAGATTTTATATCGCTTGATTGAGCATAGATTGTTTTCCCATCCAATTTCATAATATCTACCTTACCATAATTTCGTTTG
>Ga0123519_10002574_pt1 | contig 30682 bp, 30 predicted proteins | sample YelNatPaOPRAMG02_FD_87396 | JGI IMG/M metagenome (GOLD analysis project Ga0123519, IMG submission 87396) | Hot spring microbial communities from Yellowstone National Park - Yellowstone National Park OP-RAMG-02 (version 2) | ecosystem: Environmental > Aquatic > Thermal springs > Hot (42-90C) ... | reverse complement strand
GCTTGTCCTGGCGTGACTCCACAGCACGCGAAAGTTGGCTAAGTGCCACCACCGGCACATTGAGTTCGCGCGCCAACGACTTGAGCGCACGAGAGATGAAGCTGATCTCCTGCACACGATTCCCATCGCTGCCCGGCTCGCCGCGCATCAACTGCAAATAGTCCACAATGATCAAATCCAAGCCATGTTCGGCATACAGACGGCGTGCTTTCGCGCGCATTTCCATCGCCGAGATGGCGGGCGTGTCATCGATGAAAATCGGGATGCCTGAGAGTACCTGCGTCGCCTCTACAAAGGCGTTGAATTCGTCCTCGTGGATCTGTCCCAAGCGCAGGCGTTGAGCATCAATACCTGTCTCGGCGCTGATGAGGCGCTGCACCACTTGCTCGTTGCTCATCTCCAGGCTGAATATAGCAATCCGCTTCTGCCAGCGACGCGCTGCCTGCAGCGCGATAGAGAGCGCCAAACTGGTCTTACCCATCCCGGGTCGCCCGGCGATGATGATCAAATCGGAACGCTGAAGACCCCCCAACAGCTTGTCTAGGTCAACCAGACCGGTAGGGATGCCGGCCATCTCCCCCTGGTGTTCCATTAAGTACTCGATGCGGTCATAGTACTGATCGAGCACCTGACGAATAGGCACCAAGTCACGCGCAATGCGCTTTTCCGAAACGGCAAAGATGAGACTTTCCGCCTGATCTACGACACTATCTACATCCTCGGTGTCCTGATAAGCGAGCTTAGCGATTTCGGTGGCCGCATGGATGAGCCGGCGCAGTACGGCAGTGCGCTCCACAATGCGAGCATAGTATTCCACGTGAATGCTGGTCGGTGTCGCGTTGATCAGCGCGGTGAGGAAAGCAACCCCACCCACCGATGCCAGCTGGCCACGTCGCTCCAGTTCGTCGGTCAAAGTGACCAAGTCAGCTGGCTCGCGGCGCTCATACAGATCAAGGATTGCCTGAAAAATCGCACGATGACGTGGCACATAGAAATCCGAAGGTTGTAGAAACGTCGCAATGCGCAGAATGGCATCTGGATCGATCAGCAGTGCTCCCAGCACTGCTTCCTCCGCCTCCATATTCGCAGGCGGCTGTCTCTCAGGTTCACTACGCGGTGGCTCACTCATCGTTCAACCATCCGCTGGTGCATCTGAAATACAAGCAAGGGGCAAGGTTGATCAGGGCGAAAAATGTTGCTTACTCGCCAAGATCGTCCAGATCGAGGGATTCAACAAAGTCGCGGAAGACTTCCAGGTCTTCTTTTTCCTCAGTCGTGGCGGCCTCTTGTTCGCCCTCGGTGATCTCCTGTTCAGGGGTGATGCCGGCTTGCTCCATTACTTTTTCGGCCACGAAAATCGGAGCACCCACACGTACTGCCAGGGCAATCGCATCACTAGGTCGGGCGTCGATCTTGAGCTCCTTACCATGACTGTCCACTGTGATTTCGGCGAAGAACGTGTTATTGCGCAAATCGTTTACCACAATGTGAGAGACCCTCGCTCCCAGCGCGCCGATAAAGTTTTTCAGCAGGTCATGGGTCAGAGGACGCGCTACCTGCACACCCTGCAAGTGGATAGTGATCGCGTCCGCTTCGAAGGGACCGATCCAAATGGGCAGATACCGATCGCGATCCACTTCCTTGAGCACCACCATGCGATCCTGCGACATCAAGCTAACCCGCACACTCTCGATCACAACCTCGATCATATCACCCTCCTACCTGGGTCAAACTGCTGAAGGTTCCTACGGTTGCACCTCAGCACATATTACTTACAGACGCCGACCCGTCATAGCGGAGCCGAATTTCTTGGAGGAAAGGTAACTCATCACCAGTCACCAATCCCTTGCTCATCCTTTCTAATTATACCATATACAAGGGCCACGAGACAAGAGGGTATTTGAGCTCAAGCAACACAAGATCTGCATCGGGTCTCTAGAACAGCATGCTCGGTCGCACCGATCGCTTCAATCATACAGAGATTTTTGGTGGACAAAAGAGTGATCCTGGCTATGCACAATCAAGATTCTATTAGCGCGGGTCTATGATATTTTGGTTTTTTGGGAAATTCAGTGCAGAAAATTGGCAAAAGACTGTCGCTGAGCTATAATCCCACGTGTTCAAATTGAGGTGAAGTGCTTTGCAGTGGACTTCCGCTGAAGGACCGCATGCGGCATTGTCGATTTTAAGCAAAGGAGGCAAATGTGGTTGCGTATCGCATTGAGGAAGATTCACTGGGTGAAGTGCGTGTGCCTGCCGATCGCCTGTATGGCGCTCAAACGCAGCGCGCGTTACAGAACTTCCCCATTAGCGGATTGCGGTTGCCACGTCCGTTTATCCGTGCATTGGGGCTTCTCAAGGGCGCTGCCGCCGATGTGAACTGTGAGCTCGGGTTGCTCGCTCCCGAGCTCGCTCGAGCTATTCGCCAAGCAGCTGATGAGGTTGCTGACGGAAAATGGGATGACCACTTTCCGGTGGACGTCTTTCAAAGTGGTTCTGGCACTTCCACTAACATGAACGCCAACGAGGTGATTGCGCATCGAGCTACACAGCTCTTGGGTGGCGATCTTTCGTCACGTCTGGTTCATCCCAACGATCACGTCAACATGTGTCAATCCTCTAACGACGTGATCCCCACCGCTATTCACATCAGCGCATATCAAGTAGCGGATGAGCTGTTATTACCAGGGCTACGACATTTGTACACCGTTTTGCAGCAGCGCGCAGCTGAGCTCAACGGTGTGGTGAAAACAGGCCGCACCCATCTGATGGATGCCTTACCTGTCCGAATGGGGCAAGAGGTCGGTGGTTGGGCATTTCAGATTGAGCAGGGCATTGAACGGATTGAGGGATGTCTTCCTCGCCTGGCTCAGCTAACCATCGGTGGGACAGCTGTGGGCACCGGTTTGAACGCCCACCCCGAGTTTGCGACGCGGGTGGTGCGCGAACTTGCAGCCCGTACCAACTTGCCCTTTGTGGTGTGTCAGAACCATTTCGCTGCCCAGGCAGCGCTAGATACGGTTGCGGAGTTGAGTGGGCATGTCAAGGTCACCGCGTGTGCTTTAATGAAGATCGCCAACGATGTGCGTTGGATGGGCAGTGGGCCTATCGCCGGCCTGGGTGAGATCACGTTGCCTGCTTTGCAACCTGGTTCCAGCATTATGGCCGGCAAAGTGAATCCGGTCATCTGTGAAGCCGTGATTATGGTGTGCGCCCAAGTGACAGCTAACGATACCGCAATCAGCATTGGCGACGCTCTGGGCAACTTTGAGCTGAACACAATGATGCCATTAATCGCGTACAACGTGCTCCAATCGCTCACCATCCTGGGCAATGCCGCGCGCTTGTTTGCTGACAAGGCGGTGGCTGGATTTGTTATTAACCGCCAGCGCATCGAGGAGCATATCGAGCGTAATCCCATCCTGGTTTCGGCGCTTAATCCCGTGATCGGCTACGACAAGGCAGCTGAGATTGCCCGGCGTGCCTACGCTGAACGACGACGGGTACGCCAAGTCGCTGCGGAGATGACCGGAATTGAGCTGGATGAGTTGCTCAAACTGCTCGACCCCTGCCGGATGACTGAGGGGGGAATTCTGTCACGTTAAGCTGAATCGGCAGCGCCTCGCAGTGCACCAGCTTGAAAGGCGTCGAGGAATTCTCTGCCCATCCAGGTTTTCGTCGGAAAACAAGCTCACAGAAGCCGGGTAAATCAGGCGTTTTTGAGGCCTCTAAGATTTCCGCGACGCATCAAAGATGTGGTATAGTACACCCGTTAAGACAGCATCGTTCACGAAGGGGTCGGCGATGATACAACGAGTGGCCATGATTAGTGTTCACACCTGTCCCTTGGCAACTCTGGGTGGCAAAGAGACAGGTGGTATGAACGTCTACGTGCGAGATCTAACGCGCGAACTCGCACGGCGGCACATTGCAGTGGACGTGTACACACGTTCTCAGAACCCTGCCATCCCACGTGTATCCGGCCGGCGACGGCTAGGTGGTGGTGCACGTGTTATTCACGTTCCCGCTGGCCCAGAGCAGCCACTCAATAAGAATCTGGTGTTCGACTATTTGCCCGAATTTGTGGCACACGTGCAAGAATTTGCCCAGTGCGAAGGCCTCAGGTACGACATTATCCACAGCCACTACTGGCTCTCCGGTTGGGCGGCACGTGAGCTGCGTGCCGGCTGGCACACGCCCATCGTGCACATGTTCCATACACTGGGTTATTCCAAGAATTTGATCGCGGTGCCTGAGGAACGCGAGAGCGAGTGGCGTATCGAAGTGGAAAGGCAAATCATGCAATTTGCGGATTGTCTGATCGCTGCCACCCCGCTGGAGAAATCCGATATGGTCACGGCGTATGGCGCAGATGAGTCTAAAATTGTGGTCGTGCCCCCTGGGGTGGATCGTCGCCTCTTTCGACCCATACCACGGGCCGAGGCCCAAGCCCATTTCGGCATGCCGCCAAAGCACCACATGGTGTTGTTCGTAGGACGCATCCAGCCTCTCAAGGGCATCGACACGCTCTTTCGTGCTATGAAGCTGGTGGTCGAACAGTTCCCCAACTGGCGGGAGGATCTTTGTGTATGTATCATCGGCGGTGACCCAAGTGACTCCAGTGAAACGGAATTACAACGCTTGTACCAGCTGCGCGACGAGTTGGGCATCAGTGATTTGGTTATCTTTATGGGCGCCCGTGATCAGGATTCACTGGTGTGGCACTATTCTGCCGCTGACGTAGTGGTGATGCCCTCGCACTACGAGTCCTTTGGCATGGTAGCATTGGAAGCGATGGCTTGCGGGACACCGGTGATCGGTGCTGATGTCGGGGGACTCTCCTTCAGCATTCAAAATGGCTACAATGGCTTCCTCGTGCCGGGACGAGATCCTCAGGCGCTGGCCGACAAGATCCTGTTGATCCTCAGACATCCCTTCTTGCGTGATCAGCTGGGTGAGCAAGCATTGCGTACCACCGAGTGCTACGACTGGCATTACATCGCCGAGGAGATTCTCGAGGTGTACGCTCTGGTATTGAGCAGGCGCTCGGCAGCCCGGGCTTTGGTGAGCACACGCTGACAGGCTGAAAAGCTCGCAACAGGACTCTATCCAACACGCCGCCAAATTCTGAAGCGCAGAACGTTGGTATTTCAGGTGCCGCGGGAGGAGGCTCCATTAGCACCTATGTCAGCCGAGGACTACATTGTGGATTTGGGCCCTGAAGATGTCCGACCGGTAACATCCTCCGGGACGGAATCCCTCCCTGAAAAAGGGAAGGCTACTACGGGACGTGCTAAGATTGGGACAGCCTCTCCTCCTGATAAGGGTGCAGCGCGTGCCACTTTCCTCGGAAATACCTATGACCTGGCTGCCCTGGGTGCACTTGGCAGTGGGATGCTCGCATTGCTCTCCTGTGTGACCTGCAACACGGTTTATTGTTGTTTGCCCCTGTTGCCCATTGCGCTGGGCGTGGTTGGTCTTGTGGCGGCAGAACAATCGGTGAATGCCCGCCGCACTCGCACCTGGTCTTGGGTGGGCATTGCGGCAGGCATTGTTATCATGTTGGTCACACTGACGGCAATTGTGCTCTACATCGCTTTTGTCGCGCTGATGCTCTATATGGGCTATACAGGCAATCTGGATTGAGCATTACGCTCCTGCAGCGCGGCGACGTAGCACTCTGCGCACGACGCGCACGAGTACCCACACGGGAATCAGAACCAAAACCAGCAACGGCAACAGGAAGATGAGAGCCCAGATCGCCAACGTGCCGATGACCTGCAAGGCGCTCACCAACGCCTGCAAGGCACTTTTGGCAATCCCTTGCGGTTCCCAACCCGTCGTTACTACCGGTTGCTGAAGGACATCTGGAACTAGCTCAATCGAGATTGTGGACATCGCAGCCAAATTGGTCAGATAGCGCAATCGTCCCTCGATTTGTTCGATCTGACCACGTACATTGGAGAGCTCACGATAGACTTCCAGGATATCCTGTGTGCGTCCCACCTTGAGGCGTTCATCGAGCAGCTTCTGCAAAGCTTGCTCCGTATGCTCGAGATTGACTTTGCGCGCCCGCAGGTCAGTATACTCTTGGGTCACATCTTCGCTGTTAGTGGTTTCCTTTTCGACTCGCACAGCTAATGCCCGCAGAGCCGCCAGAGTATCTTGATACTTCTCTGCCGGCACGCGGATCACAATTGTGCCGCGCCGCACTCCGCCTTGCAGATACAAATTGCTGTTTGCCACATAGCCCCCTTGTTTGGCAGCCAAGGCGGCGATATCCATAGCAGCTTGTCCAGCATCCTGCACAACCAGAACAACGGTGCCCGAGTACACAACGAAACGCTCTTCTTGTCCTGCAGGGAGATTGGGCAGCCCTATAGGGGCATCCCAGCCATGTGCGTCTGCGGAGATCACATCGCTGTTAACGGCAGCTTGAGGCGCAACCTGTCTAGACGCAATCTCCATTGCTGGGGCAGGAGATGTTTCTTTAATTGCTGTCGCTTCGGATAGTGGAGCGGTGCGGAGGCCGGTACACGCACTGAGCCCTAGAACGATCGCCGGCAGGATCAAATAACTCAACACCCTTCTCATAAGAGCCTCCTGGGTAGCAAATGCAGTGATTGCGTCTAATTTCCAGACGCGTTGTCCCGTCTCTTAGTTCCTTTTGCACCCAAAGGAAAACAAAAAGAGCGTGCCGTATGGCCGCTCTGAGATGTGGACTAACCACAAGATAACCCCGCCATGCCGTGTGACAAACCAGCAACTTTGAGTCTGCTTGCGCAGGTGGAAGCCTCTCTGGTGGCTCTGCCTCGCCCGAGAGCAGGCCCCGCATCCCCACCACGAATCTGGCCTCCAAAAGGTACAACTGTTGGCTCAAATCGCGTGGTGCATCACGCACATGGCAGGGTTTATTTTTATCCTATCATAAGCATTCAGAATTGGCAAGCCAAACCAATGTCAAATCGCGCTGTTCCCAACCTCCTACAAGACCTCAGGAACCACTAGGGAAGAAATCCGAACGGATTGCGTTGCGATCCATTCTGACGAATTTCAAAGTGCAGGTGAGGCCCTGTTGCATTGCCCGTTGCGCCTACCTCGCCGATTTTCTGTCCTTTCGCCACCGAGTCACCCACCTTGACATAGAACACTTTCAAATGCGCATAGAGCGTCTGGAAACCATTGCCGTGATCAATCAGAACCATACGGCCATAGCCGCTGCCATCCCACCCTGCCGCAACGACAAAGCCGGAGTCGGCTGCTGTGACAGGAGCCCCTTCCCAGGTGCCAATATCGATAGCCCGATGACGTTCCCAATAACCTTGCGTGATGGAGCCACTCGCCGGCCACCCAAAAGAGCCCGTTCCCTTGTTAGCTCCTTGGGGAATAGGGCCTTCGTAAGCTACCACCCGACGTGGCACATAGGGTTTGGTTCCGCCCGGTACTATCAGCCACTGTCCTACCTGGATCTGAGGATCGTCCTTATCCAGGTTATTCAGTGGATAATCGATGATAGCAGAGGGCTCCACTTTAAAGGTGGCAGCAATTTTCTCAATCGTGTCCCCTTTGCCGACCTGATGGTACACACCATCCACTGGCAAGATGATAAGTTCTTGGCCGACACGCAACAAGTCAGGGTTATCTTCCACAAAGCGACCGTTGGCCCACATAATAGTCTCTGGCTTGATGCCGAATTGGGCCGCGATGCCAAAGATAGTATCACCGGGTTTGACCACATAGGTGGTAATTTCCGCACGGGGCCGCAGGGCAGGCATAAATGTGGAAGGCACAGCAGCGCGCATCAGGATGGCATCATCTTGAGCGATGGAACCGCTGGGTAGCAAACTTTCATTCCTTCTCGTGTCAGCCGGGAAAGCGGCAGGAACAGATGAAATCTGTTGAGTTAGCAAAATCAAGCGCGCCAATCGTCCTTCCGCCAAGGGAAGCATATAGAGAGAACGATTGGCAAAGGTGATAACCAATGCAATCAAGAGGATAACTGCTATATGAGCAGCGATGCGGCTGCGGAGCAGGTCATCTGTCCAGCGTGCATTCAACCACTTGCGTGTATGGCCCGAAACCCAATTGCGCACACCCTGTTCCCCAGCTGCAGAAGCAGCTGAGCGGGCCAGATGTAAGCGAATTCCCAGATAGAGGGGGCGCTTACTCGACAAGAGGTTGCGCGCCACTTCGCTCCCCGACCTCAAGATCGCCCACGCTCCTGGATGGCATTCACAATGTTCATCATATCCATCACCCAGGCGCTGTCAAATAAGCGAATTAGAAACAGAACCGGGCTTGCAGCTCACCGTTCTCATAGAGCGTGGCAAAGGGTCTGTAATTGCATCTTTCCTGCAAAGTCCAGGTACCCAAGGATTCAATTTTCTCCCATTTTCGTCATCCTTGCCGGTGCGGCGGAGTGTATTATAATGCTGAAGAGATGGGAAATACATCTGTCTCGGGAGGTTCATCTAAAATCAATGGTGAGATCCTCTAACATTACTGAGATAAGGGTTGTGTTTAGAGGACAGCAGCTGAGACATGGTAAACCTGGGGAGGGTGATGAGTGAAGACCTCTGATTCGGCAGATCGTGATGCGTTGCGCCCTAGCGACAGCCATCGCAAGCCGGAGTGGCTGCGGGTGCGTATGCCATCCGGCGAAACTTATCAGAGAGTGCGGCAGCTGATGCGCTCCAAGGCACTACACACGGTCTGCGAGGAGGCGATGTGTCCTAATATCGGGGAGTGCTGGGGACGCGGTACTGCCACTTTCTTGCTATTGGGCGATGTGTGTACACGCAGTTGCGCTTTCTGCAATATTCGCACCGGCCGTCCCGGTCCGCTGGATGAAGACGAACCGTTGCGCGTTGCCCAAGCAGTTAGGGCGATGAACCTGAAACATGCGGTGTTGACCTCGGTTAACCGCGACGAACTACCGGACGGCGGTGCGCATATCTTCGCGCGCAGCATTGATCTCATTCACGCCATGGTACCTGGCTGCACCGTCGAGGTGCTGATTCCCGATTTCAAGGGCAGCCAGGTCGCACTGCAGATGGTGATGGACGCTCGTCCGGAGGTGCTGAATCATAATGTGGAGACCGTGCCCCGCTTGTACCGCACTATTCGCCCTCAAGCGATATATGAGCGTTCTTTGCATGTGCTCCAAATGGCAAAAGAGGTGATGCCGCAGACCACCACAAAATCGGGTATCATGGTTGGGCTGGGCGAGACCTGGGAGGAGGTAATCCAGGTCATGCGTGATCTGCGAGCCCATCAGGTGGATGTGTTGACTATCGGTCAGTATCTACGTCCATCTGCACACAACGTGCCTGTGGTGCGCTATTGGACACCCGAGGAATTCCGCCTCCTGCAAGCTGAGGGGATAGCGCTCGGGTTTAAATGGGTTGAGAGCGCACCCCTGGTGCGCAGCAGCTATCATGCCGACGTACAGGCAGCGGAACTGAGCACCCCAGGTTGACATGGCAATGCCAGAGCACTCAAAATCTTACACGCGCAGTGGAGATGATGGCTTCACCGGCTTGATCGGTCAACAGCGAGTGCCCAAGTATGACCTGCATCCCGAAGCGTACGGCGAGGTGGATGAACTACAAGCCGCATTGGGCCTCTGCCGAGCTGCCTTATCTGATCCACGCGTTCGAGAAATACTGCTTGCCATAGAACGCGATTTGTACATCATTATGGCGGAGCTCGCTACCACCGAACCCGGCGTGCGTGCCCAATTCCACATTGACGCATCACGGGTTGCATGGTTGGAGGCACTTACAGATGAGCTGGGCGCCGAGCTATCTCCTCTCAGCAATTTTCTGCTTCCAGGAGACACGTACGAAGGAGCTCTGCTTAATCTGGCACGCACTGTGGCACGGCGAGCAGAGCGTGTTGTTGCGCGCTTGATCCACAGTGGTGAGCAATACCGCGACAGTCATGCATTGGAATATCTTAACCGTCTTTCCTCGTTTCTCTTCGTCTTAATGCGCTTCGAGGAGCGACGTACTGGCGGTGAACACCCCTCTGTTGCCCGAACTTAGCTTAGGCAATTTGGCGGATGCGATTACAGGGGCTCGGGCGATTCGCGCACTACTAAAACCGCCACACTTCGGATGTATTTTGGTGCCGCTTGCTATATGATAAGGTTGAGCGATGGAAAGGAGGCGGCATGTGAAGGGATTACCTATCCTTCTGTTGGGCATTACAATATGGAGCACTAGCCTGTTTTGGCCAGACGTGAATCTTCTGCTCACTCCAACAATGATGCTTGCAATGCTAGCAGGATTGACTGCCCTATTGAGCCTCTTTGTGGTAATTGGACATTTGGGTCAACACCGTCGGCTGGAGCGTTGTGGCGAACCGCAGTGCAGAAATGCTCCTGACTGTACTACACGGCCAGCAGCTTTGACACTTTCTCCGCGCTGAGCCCCGGTTTCCACTGCGCGTACAGCAGCAGACCGGGTATCTTGTGTCGAACAGGCCCCCTATAGCAGGGGGCATTTTTTGTGTTCATGTGTTATAATCGCGTCCCAACACTTTCCACCCGATAGGAGGATACTATGTCACGTCGTGCAATTACCACGGAACAGGCACCATCCGCGATAGGGCCATACTCCCAAGGGATTCAGGTAGGCAACCTGGTGTTCACCGCTGGACAGAGCTCGCTCGACCCGGCAACCGGCCAGCTGGTGGCGGGAAGTATTGAGGAACAGACACGCCAGACGCTGCGCAATCTGCAGGCAATCCTGGCAGCAGCAGGCTGCTCTATGGCCGACGTGGTGAAAACAACTGTCTTTCTTGTTGACATGAACGACTTCAAGGCAATGAACAGCGCTTACGCCGAGTTCTTCCCCGTTGCACCACCTGCTCGTTCGACGGTGCAGGTAAGCGCCTTGCCCCTAGGTGCGCGTATCGAGATTGAAGCTATTGCGTTCAAAGCGATAGATGATAAACAAGGGTGAATATGTAAGAGACCAGGTTTCCTCTTGACAAGGCTTGTTCATCGTGTTACAGTGGAGCTTATCATTGTAGCTGCTGAGTGACGCTTTGTATCTCTAGGCACTTCTTCCGCGGCTGATCGCCCTATGTGTGGTATTTTTGGCATTATCACTGGCTATGAGACCAATCTGGGTCCCCTGCTCATCGAGGCAGGCCGCCGGCTGGCGTATCGGGGTTATGACTCGGCGGGGTGTGCTACTATCTCCAGGAATGGCATTGACCTGCGCAAGGATATAGGACGTGTGGACGAGGTGGCAGCCCGATTAGGCTTCGCCAACATGCGAGGCCATCGAGGCATTGTGCAGGTGCGTTGGGCCACCTTCGGTGAGCTGGCGCGGCGCAATGCGCAGCCCCATCTCGATTGCGATGGCGATATGGTGGGCGCACACAATGGCAACATCATCAACAATGTGCAGATGCGCGAGCTGTTCGCCAGCGAGGGGCATACGGTGCGTGGTGAGAACGACGGAGAGACGTGCGTTCACGCTGTAGAACGCCATTTCGACCGCGGCTGCGACATGGTGGAGGCGATCCGGCGTGCTCATGCTGACCTGGAAGGGGACTACGCCTTTGTGATTACCCACCGTGATGACGATCGGCTATACGCCATCAAGAAGGGTTCCGGTCTGGTTGTAGGTATCGGCGAAGGATTTACGTGTTGCTCTTCCGATTTGCACTCCATTCTCCCCCTTACGCGCCACTTCTTGCGCATTCATGACGGCGAGATTGTCATCCTGCGGCCCCATAATGTTGAGCTGCGTCGCGTCAGCGACGGGATGCTCGTCGAGCGTGCGCCGGAGATTTTTGAAGGGGATGTGCCCGTCGCCGACAAAGGCAGCTTTCCCCATTTCATCCTGAAGGAGATCCACGAGCAACCGCGCGCAGTGGAACAGCTGTTATGCCGGCTGAACGAAGATGCCGGAGTAGCACGCTTTCTCGATGCACTGCACGCTGCACGTTCTGTCTTTCTTGTGGGCAGTGGTAGCAGCTTTAATGCCTGTTTGTTAGGCAGTTACTACTTCAGTCGCCTGCCCGGCAAACTGGTGATCCCGGCATTGCCTGCTCAGTTCATTGAGCACTATGCTCCCAGTTTGGACGCCGATACAACTGTGGTCTTCGTCAGCCAGAGCGGTGAGACGAAGGATGTGATGAATGCTGTACAGTTGGCATGCAGCAAGGGGATGCGAATGGTCGGTGTCACCAATGTGGAAAGCTCCAGCCTAATGAGCGCTACTGAGGTGAATCTGCTTCTCCACTGTGGATATGAGTTCAGCGTGGCAGCCACTAAAACCTTTGTCAGCGAGTGTGTCCTTTTCCTCTACCTGGCACAACGGCTGGCTGATCTGAATGTATCCCCGTTACAACAGTTACCGGCGTTGCTGGAAGACACCTTGGAACGCTCAGAACGCTGGATGGATGACATCCTCGCCCCTATGATGGCGATAGGGGACATGTATTACTTGGGTTACGGTGTCACCTATCCCATTGCGTTGGAAGGCGCTCTCAAGTTGAAGGAACTCACGTATATGCATTGTGAGGGCATATTCAGCGCTGAATTCAAGCATGGACCCCTGTCCGCCGTTTCTCCCGGCTATCCGGTGGTTTTCATCACGGGCCCTGATGATGTGGACATGATGATCAACCACATCAATGAAGTCACATGTCGCGGAGGGGTTGCAATTGCCTTGGCAGAGGAGGACGAACGGCTGCGCAAAAACGTGCAAGCTCATTTCCCTCTGCCAACGGCGGGCCAATGGATTAACCCTGTTTTGGCAACGCTCCCGTTGCAGCTCGCCGCTTACCACGCCAGCGTACGGCGCGGATTGGATCCCGATTATCCGCGCAATCTGAGCAAGACGTTGACAGTGGACTGATATTGCTGATCCCAGGTGATAATCATTTTGGGAAGGTCTGATGAGCACAATAGCCGTAGAAAAACCCCTTTTGCTTGAGGTAGATGGCCTGACCAAAGCTTTTAAGGGCTTGCTGGCGGTCAACAATTACCATGTGCGTGTATCCAAGGGTGAAATCTTGGGAATCATTGGGCCCAACGGGGCCGGCAAAACCACAGTCTTCAATTTGATCACCGGTGTACTGACACCGACGCGAGGACGGATACGCTTCAAAGGATATGACGTCATTGGGCGTCCTCCTCACGAGATTGCACGGATGGGTATCGCACGTACCTTTCAAAACATTCGTCTCTTCCGTGCGCTGTCGGTGCTACAGAATGTAATGTTGGGTCTCCAGATGCATACTCGCGCTGCGCTGGGTGAGACCGTCTTGTCGTTGCCTAGATTCCTTGAGCGAGAACGTCAGCTGGCTGATGAGGCGATGCACCTACTGGAGCTGTTTGATCTGGACCATTTGTGGGCGAGCCACGCCCAGAGCTTATCCTTTGGACATCAGCGCCGTCTGGAAATTGCCACCGCGTTAGCTACCCGTCCAAGTCTATTGTTGTTGGACGAACCGGCTGCTGGTATGAACCCCAGCGAAAAAGAAGATCTCATGGCACTGATTACCCGTATCCAGAGGGAGTTCGATCTCACCATCATTCTCATAGAACATGATATGCGCGTGATTATGGGCATTTGCCAACGCATCCAAACGCTCAACTACGGAGAGGTCATCGCCGAGGGGACGCCGGCGGAGATCCAAGCCAACCCACGTGTTATAGAAGCCTATCTGGGCCACAGCCAGCCGATGAGCACTTCATTACAGCGCGCATAGCAGAAAGGGTGGAGCGCGCCATGCTGCTGGAAGTTGAGAACCTGTCTGTCTATTATGACAGCATCCAGGCCCTGAAGGGTATCTCGTTGCAGGTAGATAGTGGTGAGCTGGTGACCATCGTTGGCTCCAACGGGGCCGGCAAGACCACCACTCTGCTCACCATTTCTGGTATTCTCCGGCCACGTCGCGGCACAGTGTGCTTTCAAGGACAGGACATCACCCGCCTTGCGCCCCATGAGATCGTGCGACGTGGTATCTCACATTGCCCGGAAGGGCGCCAGATCTTCACCGGACTGACGGTGCTGGAGAACCTGCTCATGGGCGCCTATCATCGTCAGGATCGCGATCAAATGGCGCGTGATCTGGTATGGGTACAGGATCTTTTCCCGGTACTGGCCGCGCGACGGCGTCAGCTGGCCGGTACCCTTTCCGGGGGTGAGCAGCAGATGTTGGCCATCGCACGAGCTTTGATGAGCCGCCCCAAGGTGCTGTTACTGGACGAACCGTCGCTGGGACTGGCACCTATGCTAGTGGATACCATTTTCGAGGTGATTCAGCAGCTGCGTGCACAGGGGGTCACCATTCTGCTGGTGGAGCAAAACGCCTATCAAGCACTGCGTATCGCCGACCGTGCCTACGTGCTGGAGACTGGTGTCATCAAGCTGTCTGGGCCGGTGCAGGAACTGGCGCGCAACGAGGAAGTGAAAAAGGCTTATCTGGGAGGCTAAAAACCGGTGTTCTCTTTGCCCTATGTTGCTCAGCAGGTTGTCAACGGTCTCACTCTGGGCAGCATTTATGCCTTGGTAGCTATCGGACTGACCATCGTTTATGGCATTCTACGGCTGATCAACTTCGCCCATGGTGATCTGCTGATGGTGGGTGCTTACCTGGCGTTGGCGCTGTTGCTGAATACTGCCTTGCCGTTGGGAGCCGCTGTACTGTTGCCGATGATTGTGGTGGGCGGCGTCGGTGTGCTGGTGGAGCGGCTGGCTTATCGACCATTGCGCGGTGCACCGGAAGTGGCGATGCTGATCACCAGCCTGGCAGTGAGCAGTGTTATCCAAAACGGCACAATCATGACGCTCAGTGCCCAGCCACGTGCCTTCCGTCTGCCCCAGGGGTTAATCGCCCAGCACCAAGTGGGTGTTGTGAGCTTCAGCACCCTGGACGCCGTCAGTGTGGCGTTGGCAGTGGGTTTGATGGCACTCCTGACCTTGTTTGTCACGCGCACACGCGTGGGCATCGCGATGCGGGCGTGCGCCGAAAACCTGCGCGCTGCACGTCTGATGGGTATCAACATTAACCAGGTGATCGCCTATGCCTTCGCTATCGGCTCGGCGCTGGCGGCAGCAGCTGGCTTCATGTGGGCCGGGCGCTTCGGCTCGATTGAGCCCTTCATGGGCTTTCTGCCCGGTCTGAAGGCATTCGTGGCCGCGGTGATTGGTGGTATCGGCAGCATCCCGGGTGCTATGCTTGGCGGCTATCTATTGGGTTTCGCCGAGATCTTTTTCGTGGGCTTCCTCCCGCCGGAGCTCTCCGGCTACCGAGATGCTTTCGTATTTGCCTTATTGTTATTAGTATTGCTGGTACGCCCGCGCGGTTTGTTGGCCACTGGCGTCGAGAGGGAGGGCTGAGCCGCTATGAACAAGAACACATTGTTCTATCTGGCTCTGCTAACTGGGCTATTGTTCCTGGCACAATCGTTGCTGAACGATTACTATCAGCGGGTGCTGGCTGTTGTCTTTATCAATATCATCCTCACGGTTAGTTTGAACCTGACCAACGGTTTTGTAGGGGACTTCTCGTTGGGACATGCCGCCTTCATGTCCATCGGTGCTTACCTGTCCGCGGTCCTTACTCTGCCGCCAGCTTCCAAGGCAGGTTTGATGCCGGAGTTACCGGCATGGTTAGGCCAGCTGGAAGTACCGTTTCTGGCCGCGACCATCCTGGGAGGGTTGCTGGCTGCACTGGTGGCAGCTATAGTGGGCATCCCGGTACTGCGCCTGCGCGGACACTACCTAGCTGTCGCCACATTGGGCCTTATGGTGATTGTGCGCGTGGTGGCGATCAACTGGACGGCTGTCACCCGAGGGGCCAAGGGGATTAACGGTCTGCCTGCTTTTACCAACTTGTGGTGGGTTTTCGGATGGGCTGTGGTGGCCGTCTATGTTATCTGGCGGCTGGTGAACTCACCCTACGGACGGGCAATGATTGCTATCCGTGAAGACGCCACTGCCGCGGCAGCGCGTGGCGTGAATGTGACCGTCCATCGTATGCTGGCATTCTGCGTGGGAGCTTTCTTCGCCGGCATTGCTGGTGCGCTGTGGGGTCATTTAATTACAGCGATCACTCCTCATTCATTCTCGTTTCTAATCACCTTCAACGTAGTGGTGATGCTAGTTGTAGGAGGGATGGGTTCCGTCAGCGGCTCGATTTTGGGTGCAACAGTGATGACGCTGGTGCCTGAGTTCCTGCGTCGAGTAGAAACCAGCTTGTCTTTGGGCGGCCACCCGCTTTATGGACTTAGTCAGATTATTATCGCTGTGACTATTACCCTGGTGATGATCTTTCGTCGCCAGGGGCTCCTGGGAGGTCGTGAGGTACAGCTACCACGCCTTTTCGATCGAGGACGCGTGGTGACTCGGGCCAAGATCGAGACAATCGGATAAGGACACTGAGGAAAGGGGGGATGCCAGGGATATCATTGATCCGACCCCTATTACGTTCTGTCGGTTTTCAGCTCGTTATTCCCAAGAGAAGGAGGAGACAGCTATGAAACGCGTGCTTAGCATCACATTACTGGTATGCTTGTTGTTCAGCTTGGCACCCTTTGGTCAGGCGCTGGCAGCCGAGCCGATCAAGATCGGTGGGATGTACAATGTGACAGGGGGCATGTCCTCGATTGATGCGCCGGGGTTGAACGGGATGAAGTTGGCAGCGAAGCAGATCAACGAGGCGGGCGGTCTGCTGGGGCGGCCAGTGGAGGTTGTTGCCATTGACGGCAAGACCGACCAGACGGCGGTGGCCAACGCCGTGTCGGAGATGATCAATGTGCACAAGGTGGTGGCAATCGGAGGATTGAACGACTCCACCTATGCATTGGCAGCTGGCCCGATTGCCCAGGCGGCAGGCATCCCGTTTGTCACCGCAGGAGCAACCTTGCCAACCTTGCCAGAGCAGATCGGTGACTACTTCTTCATGACCCCGTATGGAGACAACGTGCAGGCGTATGCGATGGCCGAGTTCGCAGTGAAAGACCTGGGCGCCAAGACAGCCTGGCTGTTGGTCGATCAGGCATATGACTTCACCACGGCACTGGCTGCTTTCTTCAAGGAGCGCTTCACCGCGCTGGGCGGGGAGATCGTGCTAGAGGACAAGTATCAGTCGGGTGACACCGACTTCTCGGCGCAGATCGCCCGTCTGAAGGCACTATCGCCGCAGCCAGATGTCCTGTTCGTCTCGGCTATCCCCAACGAGGCAGGCATCACCACCAAGCAGATCCGCGAGGCAGGATTGAAGCAGCCCATCCTCTCAGGCGATGGGTTTGATACGCCCCTGATCGGCGAGGTGGCCGGAGAGAACGCAGATGACGTGTACTACTCGACGCACGCCTCACTGGACAACCCAGACCCCAAGGTGCAGAACTTCGTCAAGGCCTACAAAGAGGAATACGGAGTAGCCCCGGAGAATGCCTTCGCTGCATTGGGCTACGATATGATGATGCAGATCGCCGATGCCATCAAGCGCGCCGGTTCGGCCGATCCCAAGGCCATCCGGGATGCCCTGGCGGAGACAAAGGACTTCCAAGGCGTGACAGGCGTCATCAGCTATGAGCCCGGCAAGCGGGTACCCAGCAAATCGGTGACCATCATCCGGGTGCAGGATGGCGTCTATTCCTTCGTCAAGGAGATTACTCCGCAATAAGACGTGATGTCAGGCGTGAAAGTACTGGACTGAGGCGCTTAGCGATCAGCGGTCGCACAGCCGCTGATCGCACCGTTTCTAATCCATATCGCAGAGGAGCAGCATATGCCAGTCTATCAAGCAGAAGAACTAAATGGTCACAAATACAAAATGCATAAGTTCACCAAAGCGATGTTCAACGTGGGTTCGCTGGAGAATCACGGCGATCACTTACCGTTCGGCACAGACTGTCTCGTTAGCTACCTGTTAGCTAAAGAAGTAGCCGATCATTTTGACGACATCCTGTTGCTGCCACCTCTCTATTATGGGATGAGCGAGCACTACAAGGACTTTTCCTTCACCGTTTCATTGCGCTATGAGACAATGACCGAGTTGCTGCGCGACATCCTGCTATCATTGCGTCGCGAGGGCATCTATCGCGTGTTCATCTTCAACGGCCACGATGGCAATAGCGCGCCTATCGAGATCGCAGCGCGCAGTGTGAAGGTGGCACATCCGGAGATGAAGATCGCAGTGCAGGATGCCTGGTGGATCACAGCAGGCCAGTTGCTGCCACCCGGCACTTTTGAAGTGTGGAATGGGCTTGGCCATGCCGGTGAGGGAGAGACGAGCATCGCGCTAGCGCTCTTTCCGCACTTGGTGGAGATGGAATATGCGCGCGGTGTGGTGCCCAGGTTACCTCCTCATGCCGATTTGAAATGGAAGTTCAGCGAGCTGACTAATACTGGCGCAACAGGTGATCCCAGCAAAGGCACCAAGGAAAAGGGTGCCGCAATGCGCAAGGTGTTGGTGGACGCCGTGGTAGAGTTTATCCGCTATTTGGACAGCATTGACTGGGAGTATCAGCAGTTTAGGACGTAGATTCCTCAAGAAAATATCAGACCCTGAGAATCGCGCGTGACTTTCAGGGTCTGATACCCCAACTGAGCAAGATACACCGGGTTTCTTTATGAGGAGAGATTCTGCGCTGCGTCTGGCGCGGCGGCCTCTTCAGGCTCAATCACCACGTTGATCCGGGCCACTACATTGGTCATCAAGTGTATCTCTACCTCATGCTGACCAAGCTGGCGCAAAGGCTGGGTGATGATCTTACGTCGATCGATCTCACGCCCGATGCGTTCCTGCAAGGCAGCAGCCAGATCGGCTGTGGTAATGGAGCCATATAGCTTGCCCTTTTCACCTGCGCGTGCACGGAAGCTGAGCGTCAAACCATCCAGCCGACGTGCCAGTTCCTGAGCATCGCTCAGCTGCCGTTGTCGCTTGCGTTCAGCTGCCTGGCGTAACGTTGCTATTCCTTTGAGGGAGCCTTCGGTCACGCTTCGCGCCAGCTTGCGAGGTATTAAGAAATTGCGTGCGTAGCCATCTGCCACCGAGACAATACTACCGGCGTGGCCTAAGTTCTCCACATCCTCCAACAACAGTACTTTCACCGTGCGTTTGCCTCGCTTTCTCACAAGGTGTCCCCAAAGTGTGAGGTTCTATTTATATGCTATCCATAATCTGTTCGTTCGGCAAGATCAGCGCAGCTTGCAGCGTACCGAAGAAGATGGAACTGAACCGTCCCGTTTGACGTCCACAAGGTATGAAATCCTCTCGGCGACTGCTCGTCTATCCAAGACCTGACTTTTGGAGATGGGTTCTCCTTCGTGTTATAATGGAAGATAGCTCTCATCATAATCGAAAGGAATGAGCCGGTGTCTTCTAACAGAAAACTCTCCATCTGGTTACTGGTTATGGTTGCGCTTCTAGTTGCCGGTGTAGGGTGCGTGTTGACCGACACGTTATCTCGCCGTTTGGGACGTCAAGCGCGTACACCTGTGGCTCAGATTTCGCGTACTCCCAGGCCCACATTTACCCCGACCCCACCGTGGACACCGACGCCAACCGACACACCTACACCGACGATGACATCTACTCCCACAGCTACCCCAATCCCGACCGACACACCGATTCCGACGGATACGCCTACACCAAAGCCTACGAACACGCCCAGACCGCGGCCAAAGCCACCCACAGACACACCGGCACCGCCACCCACGCCAGAATATCCCTTCGCGGTGATCGAGATCAGTCCGCCTGAATTTACCCATACTACCAATCCAATGATCGTAGTGTATGTCGCCATCACGGATCAGAAAAACACACCTTTGGGCGGCTACAAGGTGGTTGGTGACAGCGCTCAATCGCCCTATAATTCGCATGTCGAATCGCCCCCCTCTTGCCACGATTGGTGCGCTACCAGTGGTAAGGGAGGATACGTCAAGGCCGCCAATGTGAAGTTCGAGCCTGGCCCCTTCATTGATGGCACGTGGAATATCTATCTGGTCGACGGCGCCGGACAGCAAGTATCGCCGGTTGTGCCACTCACCTATAGCACGGACCCCAACGCCTGGCGCTGGGATTTCGTGTCCTTCAAGCTGAGATAGTGCCCAACAAAACATGACGATAAGACGCAGCTTGATCCCCTGGTTTCTTCTGTTCGTGATGGTGGGCAGCCTGGGATGTTCTGTGGGAACACTGATAGTACGTGCACCCACGCCTACGCGTCAGCCGACACGTACACCACGACCAACGTTTACCTTTACGCCTAACTGGACACCAACGCGAGTGCCCACGCTGACACCGATTCCCACCCAAACGCCCACTGAGACACCGATTCCCACGGAGACCGCTACGTCTACACCTACATCGGAGGAGATTGTTGAGCCAGCTGAGCCCCCACCGCCAAAGGATACACCCACCCCCGAACCGCCTACGGCGACACCCACGCCTCCGTATCCCTTCACCACTGAGGTTTTCATTTTCGACACGCAGAGCGCCTTGGAGACGCGAGTGACAGCTTATGTGGTCGAGGTATTTGACGCCAGCAGCGGCCATTTTAAGGATCTGTGGGATTACCAAATCATGCTGATCGACCCAATGGGTGGTGAGCATTTGAGCAATCTGTCCGGCGGCAAGAATCACACAGTAGGCCCTGGCCTGGGTAACGACCGCTGGTTCAACACCGAGGTCAAGTTCTCTCCCTATACACCTGGCCACTATAAAGCCTGGTTGGTCAAGGATGGGATACAACAATCGCCGGTGGTCGAGTTTGATATGTCGCCTTCCCCTACACAGTATGTGCATATTGACTTTCTGCTGAAACACTGAGGTACTTCACAAGGAGTCACGCAGAACTGGGATGAGAGCAAAGAAGAACTTCTTCCTGCCGTTGGTCGTTCTATTGCTGGTGGGGGTGTTGGGATGTGCAATGACCGATCGACTTGCCGGGCGACGCAGCACGCGTTCCGTCTCAGTGGCACGGCAGGTAGCTACACGCACACCACTGCCCACTTTTACACCAACACATCCTGCTACGCCTACCCCACTCCCTACCCTGACGCCTACGAACACACCTACTCCAACGTCGACGCTTACTCCGACGCCGACCGATACGCCCACCCCAACCAACACGCCACGACCAAGGCCCAGACCGACTGAGCCACCACATGAGGCACAAGCTCCTCCATCTCAGCCCACGCCGGAGTATCAGTTCTCACCAGAACCATGGGAAGGGCAATGGAATGGGGGATTAGCGCAAATTCGCGGCAAGATCCGCGATCGCAATGGGCAACCTGTCAACGGTTACTTCGTGCAGGCTCGTTGTGGGGGCACTGTATTGGCGTCGAACCCATCCGGCATTAACCTCTATGCCCCTGAGAAACCGTATGAACCCGGTGCCTACGACATGATCCTTAGCTCGCCATTGGATCCCAACTCAATGTGTCGATGGGAGGTGCGCGTGGTGCAAGCTTCCAGCTACGAAGAAGCCAAGAATCCAGGGGCGCCTTCTCTCTCTCCGGTGGGATACTGTGATCTGAGCTGGGGCGAGATGTCCATCTGTTTCGCTAACTGGCGCAAGAACTGGTGATTGACAGGCGCGAACGCTACGATACCATCATTACGGGGTTGCTGGTCACAGCCTTGGTGGTTCTGGCCTGTGTGATCAGCGGTATCGGCGTGTATTTGTCCCTGCAAATAGCGCCATTATACCAGATGCACGCCTCTGTCGTGGCAGTAATTTCAACACCTACTCCTTTTGTCCCGCCTACACAGATGTCACCCCACTCCCCCACGACGCCACCAGCTGCCGTGGAAGGTAAAGGATATTTGTCGCTGAGCGGACAGCCTGAGAGCGTTGGCTTGACAACGGAACAGTTGCTAAGCCAGGTCGAGATTCCAGTGCGTGACCGCTTGGCATTGGCGCAGCGTCTGAAGCTGTCCGATGTACCTATTCCATCCGTTGTCAACTCGGTAACGCCTATTTATCGTTTGGGTGAGCAGCGCAGCTTCTGTGTCCTGGATAGTGACGCGGTTCGATACACCTGGGCGGTTGCTACGCTGCGCTACGTGGGTGATCATAGCTATTGGTGGGTACAGGATGGTCACCATGTAAGCGACGAAGCCATAGCAGCATCGGCACAGGAGTTCGAACAGCATATTTACCCTACAGACCGTGACTTCTTCGGCAGTGAGTGGAACCCAGGTGTGGACAATGATCCTCGTATCCACATCTTTTTAGGTGATGTGCCTGGTGTGAGCGGGTATTTTTACAGTGCCAATGAGTATTCCCGCCTGATCAACCCGTGTAGTAACGAGAAGGAAATGTTCTATATCAACATCAACGCCGTGTCGCTGGGCAGCGAGGATCTCTATGTCACCTTGGCGCACGAGTTCCAACACATGATCCATTGGTATCATGACGCCAACGAGGAAACGTGGGTCAACGAAGGATTGTCCAACTTGGCGGTGGAGCTCAACAAATATGGCACGGCTGATATCACCTATGCGTTCAGCCGGCAGCCCGATACCCAATTGAATACTTGGGCAGAAGCGCCTGAACATACCTTTCCCCACTACGCTGCCAGTTATCTTTTCATGAGCTACTTCCTGGAACGCTTTGGTGAGGAGATCATGCGTGAGGTAGTAGATGAGTCGGAAAATGGGATCGCCGGCTTCAATGCTGTTCTGGCACGTGCACACCAGCCGTACCGCTTTGATGACGTTTTCGCCGACTGGGTGGTTGCTAACTACTTGGACGATCCTGCAATCGGGCAAGGGAAATGGGGCTATCGCCATCTGGATCCGCAGCCGGTAAAGATCGAGGCAGAGTATAGCAACTATCCTATCGAGGTGAGTGGCCAGGTCGGCCAATATGCCACCGATTACTTCAAATTCTCCGGCATGGGAGATCTGACGATTGATTTCGAAGGCATCAAGCGGGTCAGAATTGTACCTAATGAGCCTCATAGCGGCATCTTTCAATGGTGGTCGAACCGGGGTGACGACTCGGACATGACGCTGACGCGTTCCTTTGATCTCTCCCATGTGACCGAAGCGACGCTGGAATTCTGGATTTGGTACGACATCGAAGCAGGCTGGGATTTTGCTTATGTCGAAGTATCCGATGATGGAGGAAAGACGTGGACCATCTTGCCCGGTCGCTACACCCGCACAGATAATCCCAGTGGCAACAGCTTTGGCGCGGCATGGACTGGGATCTCAGGGGAGGGTGAGGCGCCTCAATGGGTGCACGAACAGGCGGATTTGAGCCCATACGTAGGACGTCCGGTACTGGTTCGGTTTGAATACATTACAGATGATGCGGTAAGTCGCGCGGGTCTCATGTTAGATGACGTGGCTATTCCTCAGATCGGCTATTTTGACGATGTCGAGGCCGGAGATGGGGGCTGGGTGGCCCGTGGATTCGTACGCGTTGACAACGTATTGCCACAACACTACTTAGTCCAGGTCATCCAACAAAAGGGAGATACCGCGGAGGTTCAACGCATATCCCTTGATCAGGATAACCGCGGCCGATTGACGCTTCAAGGAATGGGTGAGGTATTTTCCGAAGCGGTGTTAGCCGTAAGTGGGGTAACCCCTTTCACAGTGGAGCCGGCTCCTTATCGCATTCGCGCCAGCTTGGTATCACCTCCTGACGAGATACAGAATTGACACTCAAGCTCTCCATCATCGTTCCCGTTTATAATGAAGTTGCCACCCTGCGCGAAATCCTGAGCCGTGTACGACGGGTGGAGGTAGCAGTGTGGGTTGACTTCGGCCCATATAGCTACCTCGAGCAACCGATCCGCTTAGAGAAAGAGATCATCGTGGTAGACGACGGTTCACAGGATGGCTCACGTGAGGTTATCCAAAGTGAAGAAGCGGCCGGCCATATTCGCGCCTTCTACCACGCCCATAATCAAGGCAAAGGAGCAGCTGTACGCACAGGTTTACAACATGCCACTGGTGACTTTATCGTGATACAGGATGCCGATTTGGAATATGACCCACGTGAGTATCGTATCCTTCTACAACCCCTGCTGGAGGGACGTGCTCACATTGTTTACGGGTCGCGCTTCCGCGGGGGACCCACCAAAGCGATGTTTTTTGTCCATATGCTGGGCAACCGCTTTCTTACCTTGGTGACAAACATCCTATACGATTCGATTATCACCGACATGGAGACGGGCTACAAGTGTTTTTGTGCAGATGTAGTGCGCAACATCCCGCTCCGGGCGCGTGGGTTCGAGTTCGAACCGGAGATCACGGCCAAGGTGCTCAAGCGAGGCTACCGCATCTATGAAGTGCCGATTTCATACACCGGGCGCGAATTTCACGAGGGCAAGAAGATCAGCTGGCGTGACGGTTTTAGGGCGTTGTGGACTCTCATTAAACATCGCTTTGTGGATTGAGCATGGTCCAGTCTGTCGTGGTGCTGGGCAATCCGGTATTGGACTATGTGCTCCAGATGGAGCAACTGCCGTTAGCACCTGAGACGCGCCAGAAAGTGCAGGCGCTCAGCGTGGGCCCAGGTGGTGCTGCTAACATCCTGATTGGAGCTGCGCGTCTGGGTTTGCACGTCCAGGCACTTGGAGCAGTAGGGGATGATGGCGTGGGCCGACGCCTGCTCCATTGGCTTGATACGGAGGGGGCGGACACGCATACTCTTCTCAAGCTGCCTGGCAAGCGCACACCGCGCGTGTTTATACTAACCACATCCCAGGGAAAGCGGATATTTCTAGGCTACCACCCGAAGCTCAAGGCTTTCTCAAACCTGCCGGCAGATTGGCAAGGCATCATCTCTCAGGCAGCCGCTTTCTACTGCGACGGCTGGAGCTGCAGCAGCTTGGGCACATCTCTGGTGCTTCAGGCAATTCAGCAAGCACATACGGCGCGCGTAGCGGTCTTCTTCGACCCAGGGCCACAGGTACACTTTTGTCCTGCTGGACAGCTGGCCCACATATTGCACAACACCACTGTACTGACACTCACCGAAGAAGAGGCGCGCGCCCTCCTTCCGGGTGCCCTCGCATTGCCGGATCTGGCGTCTGCCCTGCGAGAGCGCGGCCCACGGTTGGTGGTCATAAAACGGGGCGCTCAGGGATGCTTCATTCAGCATGATGACGAGGCAGTACTTCATCCCGGTTTTGCTGTGCCGGTGTGCGATACCACAGCTGCCGGTGATGCTGTCTCTGCAGCTTTGTTATGGGGCTGGTTGCGCCGCTGCGAGCTGCCGCAGCTGGCAGCTTTATTGAACGCCACTGGCGCCATTGTGGTGCAACGCCTGGGTGGAGGTCTCAATATGCCACACCTCGGCGAGATCAAAACCCTGTTGCAGCACTACGGAAAGGCCACAGATTTCGCGTGAGAGCACAGAACATCGATCTGCATACTCGGTTCAATCCAGAAAACAACGTAACCACCCGAATGGAACATCGCATCGAGGTAGTACTTCCGACGGCAGGGGTGTTGGTAGTTGCTGCCTACATTGCAGCACAAATGCTCTCCGATCTCATGAGCTTGAAAATTGCCTACGTGGCTTCTTTCAGTGTGGATGCTGGCACCTTCATCTATCCCTTTACCTTTACATTGCGCGATCTAGTCCACAAGTTGTTGGGCAAACGCTATGCACGTATCATTATCCTGACCGCTGGCGTGATCAACTTAGCGATGGCAGGCTGCATGGCCTTTGCCGCCTGGCTTCCCGCTGACCCTACCTGGCCACTGCAGGCTGCATTTGCGTCTGTCTTGGCACCCACTTGGCGCATCGTCATCGCCAGCATAATCGCTGAAGTCATTGCCGAGCTGATTGACACCGAGGTGTACAGCTTGTGGGTGCGACATGTGACCCGGCGTGTGCAATGGTCACGCGTATTGGCCAGTAATGCAATCAGCATACCGGTCGACAGCTTGGTTTTCGTCTGGTGCGCTTTCGGCCAGTGGGGCGGGCTACTGCCAGGTGGCTTGCCCGATGCCACAGTATGGGCAATTTTCTGGGCTAATGTGCTCCTCAAGGGTGCGGTCACATTGGTGAGCTTACCCGGCATCTACGTGGTGCCGGAGCGGAGAGATGTAAGGGATGTATCTCCGGCGCTCTGATCGGTGAGCCTCTGATAGCATTGCTTCGCTACGATTGCAGAGAAGAACAGAGTCCAGAAGCGGAACGAATCCATCCTCTTTTCGATAGAGCGCTTCCCTTCCGTCGCGCCAATTCCCTGAGCCGCCATCGGACTTGAATGCTCAATAGGTTTTTTCAACATCTCCATGCTAGCTTCAAGAAACACGGGGAGAGCTGAAGGATATCTGGATGAGCTATTGAGCACTTTTGCGCAAAAATGTAGGCGGTTGCAGAGCTTTTTCAGGCATCTTTAGCCAGGCACTTGCCATAAATAAAGGATTGTGGTATAATTTTGATTAGGCTGACACAAGGAGACCTGCAATGCCCGATATACTTTGTGCGGAGTATGATCACAGCTGTCGCGAATTCATAACCTTCGTCCTGCGGCAAGCTGGATATCAGGTTTTTGAAGCCTCGAACGGCGCTCAGGCGGTGCAGATCGTCCGAGAGGAATCGGTTGATCTGGCAATCCTTGAGGTGCGTTTGCCAATGCTCACCGGCTATCAGGCTGCCCGCCTGATCTGCAAGAATTCGCCCCGTACCTTGATCATGTTCGTCAGTGCACGTGGGCTCCCTTACGAAGTGCAAAAGGCATTCGATTGTGCCCCTACAGTGGTGGATTATCTTATCAAACCCGTCACTGCAGCCCAGCTGGTGCAGCGCGTAGAATCGGTGCTTCGTGTGGCAGGTTCCTATGGAGCCCGCGTAGTGCGCCAAGAGAGCCTTGCACGACCCGACCTAGTCTATGTCCGCCTGCGCCCTTGAGCAGGTTGTGCGTCAAGGCATCTCCCTGATATCATGCCTCGTAGTCGCTTGAATCGGCGAATGCGCCGGAGCGCCAGGCGCTTTTCTGTGCGCTTTTGGCCTCTTATCTCCAGAATCTGACACTCATTACGGGGTCACACATGGTAGCAGCTGATGCAGAAACTCACCCTTCTTTGACCTCCACATACCAGAAGCTCATCCCCACCGCCGCATATTATGCCGCATTTATCGGGCTGGGAGTGGGAATTGCCGCAATTGGCCCAACCCTGCCCGGTTTGGCGCAACACACACGCACCCATTTGGATGAGATCAGCTTCCTGTTCACCGCTCACAGTATCGGCTACCTGTTGGGATGCCTGCTCGCCGGACACATCTATGATCGCGTGCACGGACATCCCGTTATGGTGCTCATGTTGATCGCCATGGCAGCGACGATGTTCCTGATACCGCTGATGTCGCTCCTGTGGTTGCTGACGGTGGTGGTGTTCCTTTTGGGCCTCTCCGGCAGCATCTTGGATGTTGGCGGGAATACATTGCTTGTATGGGTGCACCAGGACAAAGTGGCGCCTTATATGAATGGGCTCCATGCCTTCTTCGGCGTGGGCACGGTCATAGCTCCGGTCGTCATCGCCCTGCTGGTGCAACTCAGCGGCGATATCGTATGGCCCTATTGGGCGTTAGCTCTCTATCTGCTTCCCATCGCCATCTGGCTGGCGCGTCTCCCCTCTCCGGTGCACGCGCAGAATCAAGATAATGCCCCTGCCCAGATCTCGGACTATCCGCTGGTAGCGCTGATCGTCTTGTTGTTTATCCTTTATGTGGGCACCGAGTTCGCGATGGGCGGATGGTTGTATTCGTATGCCATTGCGATGAACCTGGCGGACAAGGTCACCGCCGCGTATCTCACCTCGGTTTTCTGGGGAGCATTTACCTTCGCGCGCTTATTGGGGGTGCCCATCAGCATGCGTGTTCGACCACGCTATATTCTGCTGGGCGATTTCGCCGTCGCTATGTTGGGGGTTGCGCTGATCTTGGCCTGGTCCGGTTCCAGCCTGGTGCTATGGGTTGGCAGCGTGTTGACCGGCTTCGGCATGGCTTCGATCATTCCCGTGATACTTTCCCTGGCAGAGCGCCGTATGGTGATCACCGGCCGCGTCACCAGCTTTTTCTTTGCCGGCGGGTCGGTAGGGGGAATGACGCTGCCGTGGATTATCGGCCAATTCTTCGAGTCTGTCGGCCCGTCTGTGGCGATGTGGGGCATCCTGCTCAGCTTAATTGCGGCAACCGTGGTCCTGCTGGTGATACTCAAGACCACCCCCGTGCGTGCGGCACCCGGCCAGTCCTCCTCATCCGGCGCTATTTCTTGACCCTCCACCCCTTGTTATGAGCGAGCACGAAGACCCACCTGTGAATTCGAGCGACTTGCTCATAGCGCGCCGGGCGCCGAAGCGCAATCTGGCCCTCGCTCAAACGGCCGGCTACTACGGAGGATACCTCGTCATCGGCATGTTCGTGGCCTCACTGGGGCCGACCTTGCCCGGCCTGGCCCAAAATACAGGGAGCTCGGTGAGCGGCATCAGCTTCCTGTTCCTGACCCGTTCGTTTGGGTACCTGTTGGGTTCTCTGCTGTGCGGCCGCCTGTACGACCGTCTGTCGGTTCACGCCTTGATGGGGAGCATGCTCCTTGTCATCGCTGTCTTGCTGGCCACGACTCCGCTCATCCCGTCGCTCTGGTTGCTCACGGTTGTGCAGCTGGTCTTGGGGGTGAGTGTGAGCACACTCGACATCGGCGTCAACACCTCTCTGATGTGGGTACACCGTGCCAGGTCGGGCGCGTTTATGACCGCCGGGCATTTCTTCTTCGGAAGCGGTGGTCTGCTGACCCCCGTGCTGGTTACCTATCTGGCGCAGATCAGCGGTGGAATTCGCTGGTCCTACTGGGTCCTTGCTTTGCTGGTGTTGCCGTTTGCTCTGTGGCTGTTCAGCTTGCCCAATCCGAAGCGCGCAGCCGAGCAAACGGCGGTTGGCCGGCCGCTGCAGGTCAACCGAGCGTTGGTCTTCCTGGTCCCCTTGTTCTTGTTTCTCTATGTTGGCGTGGAGAGCAGCTTCGGTGGCTGGATTTTCACCTATGCGCGCACTCTGAAGATGGGAAGTGACACGCTCATTTCTTATTTGAATTCCACCTTCTATGCAGCATTCACCATAGGTTGTCTGATTGCCACACCTCTGGCAATACGCCTGAGACCGCGCTATATCTTGCTGGGCGACCTGCTGGGTTGTCTCGGCGGCCTCGTGGTGATCCTGACACAGCCGTACTCGCTTGCTGCGCTGTGGATCGGCACGCTGATCACGGGTCTGGCGCTTGCATCCATCTTCCCGGTGACGTTGGGTTTTGCGGAGCGGCGCCTGGCGATCACCGGAAGCGTCACCGGCTGGTTCTTCGCCGGTGCCGGCGCAGGGGGAATGGTGCTGCCATGGCTGATCGGCCAGCTGTTCGAGGTCGTCGGGCCATTTGTGGCAATGTACGGGATGATGCTCGATCTCCTGATCGCCCTGCTGACACTATTTGCCCTAATGCGCTTCGAACCGATGCGCGGCGTCTCATATTCCCCGGCGACACCTTCCTCTGCGGGCAAGGAGTAGCAACGGGGTGTCCGGCCAGCGCACCAGGGGCAAGCACTCGCATCTGCCCCTGGTGCGCCTATGTCAGGGGTTTTCACCCTTTATAGCACAGAACAGGGTTGCGCGCCGCTTTGACCTCATCCAGGCGTGAGACCGGCGTGGTGTGCGGCGCTTCGTGCAACAGCGCCAGGTTGGTGCGTGCTTCCTCGGCGATCGCTGCCAGCGCCTGGGCAAACGCATCAAGCGTTTGTTTGCTCTCCGTCTCGGTTGGTTCGATCATCAGTGCGTCGCGCAGGATCAGGGGGAAGTAGTTAGTGGGTGGGTGAAAACCGTAGTCAATCAGCCGCTTGGCTACGTCTAATGCGCGTACATCGGTGCCGGCTATGTCGCCGTGCACCACGAACTCGTGCATACAAGTGCGTTCTACGGCCACCGAGAAGTGGGGCGCCACCAGAGCTTTGAGATAATTGGCGTTGAGCACGGCGTGTTCGGCTACGGCGCGCAACCCTTCCGCTCCAAGCATTCGAATGTAGGTATACGCGCGGACAAACATGCCATAGTTGCCAAAGAAAGCCCTGACGCGGCCGATAGATTTGTCCGGGACGGCCAGGCGAAAGCGATCCCCCTCTTTGACCACGATTGGGCCGGGCAGGAACGGCAGCAGGCGCTCGGATACGCCCACCGGCCCGCTTCCCGGCCCGCCACCGCCGTGGGGCGTTGAGAAAGTTTTGTGCAGGTTGAAGTGCATCACGTCGAAACCCAAATCACCCGGTCGTGCAATGCCTAACAGAGCGTTCAGGTTGGCGCCATCCCCGTACATCAGCCCGCCACAGGCATGCACCGTTTCGCACACTTCAAGCACATGTTCCTCGAACAAGCCCAGTGTGTTGGGGTTGGTGAGCATCAAGCCGGCCACGGTATCATCACACGCTTGCTTGAGCGCTGCCAGGTCCACATTACCGCGCTTGTCCGATGGCAGCTGCACAACGACGAGCCCCGCCATCGCGGAGGAGGCTGGATTGGTGCCGTGCGCCGAGTCGGGAATGAGGATTTTCTTGCGCTGGGCCTCTCCGCGGCTGCGATGATAGGCGCGCATCATCAGCACCCCTGTCAGCTCGCCATGAGCGCCCGCAGCCGGCTGAAGCGACACGCCGGCAAATCCGGCGATCTCTTTGAGCGCCTCTTGCAGGCGGT
>Ga0123519_10002571_pt1 | contig 30689 bp, 24 predicted proteins | sample YelNatPaOPRAMG02_FD_87396 | JGI IMG/M metagenome (GOLD analysis project Ga0123519, IMG submission 87396) | Hot spring microbial communities from Yellowstone National Park - Yellowstone National Park OP-RAMG-02 (version 2) | ecosystem: Environmental > Aquatic > Thermal springs > Hot (42-90C) ... | reverse complement strand
CTCTCCCCCGGAGCGACCTCCCTGGCCTGTGGCGCTCGGAGAAAAAAGTTTGGCTTGATAGTACATTCATAATTTGATACATATAAAATTATGAATGTAAATGACTCTTCTTTTTTTTCCGCTATCAGCCATCCCGTCCGGCGACAGACGCTGACGCTTCTTATGGAAAATGGCCCCCTCTGCGTATGCCACATCGCCGAACAGCTCGGGGTCTCCCAGCCGGTCCTGTCCCGACAGATGGCCATCCTGAATGGCAAAGGACTTCTCCATTCAACCAGGCAGGGTCACTGGGTCTTCTATCGGCTTTCTCCGGATCTTCCGGGGTGGGCCCGGGATATTCTGCGATCGGTCGCCAGGGCATCCCCCGAAAGTGTCCATCTCCCCAAAAGGGCCTCCGGGAAAACGGCCGTCTTCTGTCCATCCATTCATCCCGCCCCCCTTCACCTCCTGTTTCTTTGCACACAGAATGCCTGCAGATCCCAGATAGCGCAAGGGTGGGCGAAAACACTCGGAATGGGGTTTGTGGAGGTTCGATCGGCAGGAACCTCCCCCCACCCTGAAGGGGTTCATCCGCTGGCGGTGTGTGTCATGGATCGTGTGGGCATCGATATTTCCGGCCAGCCTTCGACAGCTATGGACAGGGAGCTTATAAACTGGGCGGATCAGGTCGTCACCGTCTGCGGAGAAGCCGATGAGGCCTGTCCGGTCCTCGCCCCCGGCATCAAAAAAGAACATTGGCCCATCGCTGACCCGGACCGGGCCAGGGGATCTTCCCGCGACATCTTTGAAGCTTTCTGCCGGACACGGGACGAAATTGGGATTCGGGTCCGGGATCTCCTCCGGCGTGTCAAAACCGACGGGGGTTTTCCGGATCTGCCAGGATTGCCGGCTTCATGATCGCTGCCATTGTCTTTGTCCTGACGCTAGTCCTTGTCATCTGGCAACCCCGGGGACTGGGAATCGGCTGGTCGGCCCTGATCGGGGCAGCCGTCGACCTCGCGATCGGCGTTGTCCACTGGAAAGACGTGCCGGTTGTCTGGGGGATTATCTGGGACGCCACGTTTACATTTGTCGCCCTCATCGTCATCTCTCTCCTGCTCGACGAAGCGGGATTCTTTCACTGGGCGGCGCTTCACATGGGTCGTCTGGGGAAAGGAAACGCTCCCCGCCTTTTTGTGCTCGTCATCCTCCTCGGCGCTGCCGTCTCCGCGGTATTCGCCAATGACGGAGCCGCACTCATCCTGACGCCGATTGTTCTGGCCATGCTGTTGTCCCTCGGACTGACCCCTGCGGGTGCCCTGGCCTTCGTCATCGCCACAGGGTTTGTGGCCGATACCACCTCTCTTCCGTTCATCATCTCCAATCTCGTCAACATCGTATCGGCGGATTTTTTCCATATTTCCTTCTCGGGCTATGCCCGGATCATGGTCGTTGTCAATTTCGTCTCGGCCCTGGCGACCCTCTCTGTTTTATGGTTTTATTACAGAAAACACCTGCCGGATCGGTACGATATTGAAAAACTGGAGTCCCCGCCAGACGCCATCCGGGATCCTGTGGTCTTTCGCTGGGGATTTGCCCTCCTTTTTATCCTCCTGTTCGCCTATTTCCTGAGCGCACCCCTTGGTGTCCCTGTTTCACTGGTAACCGCATCGGCAGCGTTCATCCTTCTCCTGATCGCATCCCGTTTCTACCAGGGGGGGAAAGGACGCATCATTTCCGTGAAACGCGTCCTTCGGGAGGCCCCCTGGCAGATTGTGCTGTTCAGCCTGGGCATGTACCTGGTTGTCTACGGTCTCAAGAACGCCAACCTGACAGCCTTTCTCTCCTCCCTGCTCCAGGAGCTTGCCATCCACGGTCTCTGGATCGCCACGATCGGCACCGGCTTTCTGTCTGCACTCCTGTCTTCGGTGATGAACAACTTGCCATCCGTGCTTTTGGGCGCCCTTTCCATCCAGGGGGCGGCACCGATGCCGGACAGCATCCGGGATGCCATGATCTACGCCAACGTGATCGGATGCGACCTGGGACCCAAGTTCACGCCCATCGGAAGTCTGGCGACCCTCCTCTGGCTGCATGTGCTGGAAAAAAAGGGAGAGAAGATCGGGTGGGGCCTGTATATGCGGGTCGGTCTTGTGCTGACACCCCCCGTCCTTCTGATCACTCTTGTCGGACTGGCCACCTGGATCAGTTTTCTCGGGCACGCCCGCCCCTGAAGCTGTCCGCCTCTTCCCAGAACCCTCTCCGGGGGGTCCCTTCCTGGCCGATCGAAATCAGGAAACTCCGAATCAAGGTTCGATAATCAGGGGTATATTAAAGTAAGCCCTGATTGTCCGGGGGCAATTTTATTCAGGCATCCCGTAAAATTCCCGGCGAAAACCCGGCCAAACATTCTGAAGGAGAGTCAAAATGGTGGGATCTGGTCAAAAAATGGCGATGGGGGTGGCATTGGCCATCATTATGATGACCCCTGTAATCACCCTTGGATCGACGGAAAAGCTGACCCTCAAACTGGGCGGAAATTACTGCAATTTTTACCTTGACGATGTGACAAAGGCCCTTAAAAAGGTGGCAGGCGTCAGGCATGTCTCCTACAATAAAGCCCAGGATCGGGTCTATGTCACGGGAGATTCCAAAACACTCAAGGAGTCCGACCTTATCAATGCCATCGACGCGGTCAAGGGGAACTCCTGGAACTGCGAGGCGCACTCACTCCATTGAACAAAAATAGGAGTGGCAAGGGGAAATGTCCGATAACCCGGGAGGGTGGATAGGGGATAGGTGTTGACCGGTCAGACCTGACGAAGCCTCGTCAAACCGGAATGCCCTTTCTGTTCAGGGGCAGACCGTGTTGTCGTTTTTCCGGGACGCTTCAAAATCATCCAGGTTGGAAAGGGTCGTTCGCGCGATTTCTTCCATGGCGTCCCGCGTGAAATACGCCTGGTGACCAGTGACAACGACATTGGAAAAGGTCAGGAGCCGGGCAAAGACGTCGTCATCGATATTCTCTTCCCCGTGATCACGAAAGTAGAGTCCCGCTTCTTCCTCGTAAACATCGAGACCGACGGCACCGATTTTTCTGGCTTTCAGGGCGTCGACCAGCGCAGCCGAGTCGATAAGCCCTCCCCGGCTGGTATTGACCAGCATGGCCGTGGGCTTCATCCTGTCCAGGGCTTCCCGGTCGATGATGTGTCTGGTCTCTGGTTGCAAGGGAAGGTGCAGACTGACAATATCCGATTCTGCCAGCAGGCTTCCCAGGGGGCGGTACTCCATCCCCAAAGACAGGCATGCAGGACTGGGCCTCGCGTCAAAACCCAGGATCCGGCACCCCATGCCGGAAAGAATGCGGGCAAGTGCGGTTCCGATCTTTCCCGTCCCGACGATACCTGCCGTCCGGCCATGCATGTCGAACCCCAGAAACCCGTCCAGCAGAAAATTTCCTTCCCGTACCCGGTTGTAGGCCCGGTGAATATGCCGGTTGAGGACAAGCATCAATCCCAGCGCAAATTCAGCAACCGCAAAGGGAGAGTACTCGCGGACACGCATGACCGTCATTCCGCTTGATCTTGCGGCATCCAGATCCACATTGTTGTACCCTGTGCTCCGGAGCGCCAGAATCCGGGTGCCTCCTTCAAACAGAACCCTCACACATTCGGCGTCCAGCCGGTCGTCGACAAAGGGACAGACCGCCGGAAATCCCCGGGCCAGCGAAACGGTACTCCGGTCGAGTCTGGACTCGACAAAAAAGAGCTCGTGGCGGTTGTCATTTGCCTTTTCCAGAAAAGCGCGATCATAAGGCCTCGCGCTTGTGACCAGACATTTCATGCATACTCTCCGGACCGGCGGAATCTTTCTGCAGCAGACACCGATTCCCTTGCCCTCATAAGGCGTGCCCATGACTAAGTGTTTAATAAAACTAGTATAACATAGAATGCACAACACAATAAGAGAAAACATTCAAGTATCGGCTGTATCCGACCCCCCAGACGAGAAACGCTCCTGAACCAACAGATGGAAGAGTGCCGTTGGCTCTAAACCATTTTGAGACGTGGACTTGCGTCTCGGGGTTAGCCCCCGGAAGCTCCGCCGTTTACGCCGGGAAGCAGTCACGGTACACTGATCCACGCACTTGGCAACCATGTCCCCTGTCAGGGCCGGAGAACCCTCCCCGAATACTCTCGGGGATCGGGTCGGAAAGCCAGCACATTCCAGGGGTCTCGTAACTTTTTTGCTTTTCCTGTCCGGATCACAGAATCGTTTTTCCGGGCCCCATTGCAAAACGTATATGTATAAGGAGGCACCATGTCCCCAAGAAGTGACGGATTTTCGGGATTTCGGGCAAGATGGGCCCGTATTCCGGCCTTGCTGTTTGGCAGTCTGGTTTTTCTGTCTGGCTGCGCCCTGTTCGACTCACCGCCGTTTTCCAAACAGGAAGTCCACTGGGCAGACCGCGCCATCCTCTTCAGGGATATCGCCCATCATCCGGAATCCCTGGAAGGACAACATGTCGTCCTGGGAGGGAAAATCCTGAACGTGACCCGCAAGGGAATGGTCGGTACGATCGTCGTCAAGGAATATCCCCTGGGAAAGGAACTCCATCCAGATACACGGAAGCCTTCCATGGGTATCTTTGAGATCGTGACCGACGACTTCCTTCCGGAAGATCGCTACAAGCCCGGACACAAGGTCGAGGTGATCGGAACGGTCATCGGACCCACCGACATGAAGACCGCCGGAGGAAGGATCGTGCGGATTCCCGTCATCCGAGGCCGCCATCTTCATGCCCAGGCGCCCGCCCCTCCTCCCATGCCCATGGACATGATGGATCCTGGATTCATGGATCCGGGGATGATGGGCCCGGGATTCATGGATCCGGGGATGATGATGCCCGGATTCTTCTAAAGGACCTCCTCCCGCCCGGAGGACTGGCAAGCTTCGATATGAGGCATTACGCCGTTTCCTCCGGGTACCCGGCACCTTCCCGATGGCCTCTTTTAAGGATTGAACAACCTGCATTCTCCGGCGATAATAAGAGAATGCCCCGGATAGACCATCCGGCAACAAACAAGGCACTTCAACAGACTGTCTTCATTTGACCCCTGATTTTTTGATTGTCTAAAGATTGCCCATGAAAGGATGGATGATTCATGTCACCTGCTCCGGCCGGGAAAAATTCCTTAATCTCCAGATGGCCCCTGATCCTGGTCCTTTTTATTCTTGCAATCTTCTTTGTCTATGTCGGCCACCAGAAGAATCTGTCAACCGGACTCCAGGGAACACCCTCGACCGTGGCACCAGGGACGCCCAAGCCGCCTGTTGCAGCTGGACAGCAAGCATCCATTCCGGACAACTCCGGTCTGGGCCAAGCTTACCCTTCGCAGGGCCATGACCACTGGGATATCTCCCGGCTGGAAGGATTCCACTATAATTCGAATCCTCCCACGTCCGGCCCCCATATGGAGCAGTTCATCGATACCTACACACCTTCCTCTCCCCTTCCGCCCTATATCCAGGTCCACCTGCTCGAACACGGGAACGTGCTGATCCAGTACAACTGTACCTGCCCCGATACAGTCAAGTCCCTGGAGAAACTTGCCGCCTCGTTCGACACATATTCTCCATCCCTGGGGCTGGAAGAGGGGAAAGGGGTCATCGTAGCTCCCAATCCGGCCATCCCGCACAGGATTGTCCTGACCGCCTGGACGAGGCTGCTGCCAATGGACTCACTGGACGAGAAAGTGGCCGGAAAGTTTATCTCCACATGGCTCGGCAACATCCAAAACACCCGGCAATAATGCTCGGCCGTTTCCGATATCCGCCTTATTTTTCGAGACGCTTCGTAGGGGGGGGCACCCGAAGACATTCGGCTGACCGGCTTCCTGCGTGCAAGTTGTCCCTTGAAGAAACACCGGGTCCGACAAAAAACCCTTTCGGCTTAAAAATGATAAGGAGGCATTGACTCTTGTTCCTTGTACGCATCGCGATCAAGCGTCCTTACACGATCTTTGTCATGGCGGCGATCATCCTGATCATGGGGGTGATCTCTTTTAACCGGATGATCCTGGACATATTTCCGTCGATCGATATCCCGGTCGTCAATGTCGTCTGGAATTATCCGGGACTTTCCGCGATGGACATGGAAGAGCGGATCGTCCTGATTGCGGAAAGGGCCTATTCGACAACGGTCAACGGTATCAGCCGGATTGAAAGCGAATCGATCAACGGCACGGGCCTCATCAAGGTCTACTTTCACCAGAACCAAAGCATCGGCGCCGCCATCGCACAGATCAGCGCCGTCAGCGAAACCCTTCTCCGCATCGCCCCTCCGGGAACGCAGCCCCCGAATATCATCCAGTACAATGCCTCAAACGTTCCCGTTGTGCAGATGGAAATCCAGGGACATCAATATTCTGAGCAGCAACTTTATGATTACGGACTGAACTTTGTCCGCGTCGGACTGTTTACCGTTCCCGGACTTTCCACACCCGCACCTTTCGGAGGAAAGATTCGCCAGGTCATGGTGGATATCTACCCGGACAAGCTGGCCGGATATGGCCTCTCTCCCAACGATATCGTCGGTACGCTGATCCACTCCAACGTCATCGTCCCCGGGGGAACGGCCAAAATAGGCGCACTCGAAATGAACGTCCAGATCAACGGAAGTCCATCCACGCTGGAGGGCCTTGGACGCCTCCCGGTCAAGGCGGTCAACGGTACGGTCGTCCGCCTGCGGGACGTTGCACGGGTCCATGACGGCTATGCGGTCCAGGAAAATCTTGTTCGGGTCAACGGCCATCGCTCGACCTACCTGGCCATCTACCGGCATGCGGGGGCATCAACGCTCAAGGTAGTCGAGGCCGTTCGCCATGCGATCCCCCGGATCGAATCCGTCCTTCCTCCCGGCATCCACCTGAAGCTTTTCTTCGACCAGTCGATCTTCGTCAAGCGCGCCCTGGCCGACGTCCTTCAGGAAGGGGCAATCGGAACCATCCTGGTCGGACTCATGATCTTCCTCTTTCTGGGAGACTTCCGCTCCACCCTCATCATCCTTCTGTCCATCCCGCTGTCCATCCTGAGCGCCATCTTCTTCCTCAAGTATTTCCACCAGTCCCTTAACATCATGACCCTGGGGGGGCTGGCACTGGCGATCGGCATGCTCGTGGACGACGCCACGGTCGCGATCGAAAACATTGAAAGAAACCGTTTCCTGACACCCGATCCGTTACTGGCGGTGTGGGACGGAGCCAATCAGGTCGCTCTTCCGGCGTTCGTCGGAACATCCGCTATCCTGATTGTGTTTTTTCCTGTCATTCTTCTGAAAGGTGTTTCCCAGTTTCTTTTTACGCCCCTGGCCCTGTCGGTCGTCTTTTCGATGCTGGCCAGCTACTTTCTCTCCCGGACCCTCGTCGTGACCCTGTCCATGCTCCTTCACCAGAACCGGCCGACGGCAGGAAATCACACGTTGCCAGGCGGGGCCGAAGTCGGAAATCCGGAGGTCAACACACGCTTCCAGCGCCTTTTTGACCGCCTCAAGAACCGATACACCTCTGTTCTTCAGGGGGCCCTGAAAAAACCCGGGCTGGTGCTGACGGGGTCCTTTTCGATATTTGCCGTGGCCGGATTTCTTCTGACCCAAACGGGGGTGGACTTTTTTCCTCCGGTCGATGCGGGGCTGATCGCCTTGCACATGCGGACCCCCGACGGCTCCCGGATCGAAGTGACGGATGCTTACGCCCAGAATGTCTATGAAACAATCAAGAAGATCATCCCTCCGGCCGAACTGAAAAGCGTCGACGTGAATATCGGCTTGCCCGTTTACTACAACCTGGCGTTTTACCAGACGGACAGCATCGGGCCCATGGATGCCGATTTTCTGATTTCCCTGAACTCCCCCCACCGGTCGGTGTTCTGGTATCAGAAAAAACTCCGGGAGGTTCTCCATGCCGAGTATCCCGATATCGGCTTCTGGTATAAGCCGGCAGACATCATCAGCCAAGTTCTTGACTTCGGGCTTTCCGCACCGATCGATATCCAGGTCCAGGGCAGAAATCTGGAAGCGTCCTACCGTTTGGCCCAGGAAATCCGGAAACGGGTCCAGACCATTCCCGGAGCGGTGGATGTCTCCATCCCCCAGGTCATGCACTACCCGACCCTTTTTGTCCGGACCCACCGGGCCGATGCGCTCAAGGTAGGACTGACCCAGAACGACGTGGCGTCTAACCTGCTGGTCGCCACCGCCTCGTCGACCCTGATCAACCCGAATTACTGGGTCAACCCTAAAAATACGGTCAACTATATCGTCGCTGTCCAGGCGCCGACCGAAACGATTGCCTCCCTGTCCGACCTTCAGCGCCTTCCCATCACGACATCGAATCCGCCTCCTCCCGCCCCGCTGCTGGCAGCCCTGGGGACGCAGCTGCCAACACCTAATACCCAGTACCTCTCCAACATCGCTTCCATCCAGGGAGGAACCCTCCCGGGGTCGATATCGCACTACACAATCCAGCGGACAATCGATGTCCTCGTCAACGTCCAGGACCGGGATCTGGGAAGTCTCACGTCGGCGATCAAACAGACAGTCCGTTCTCTCGCCCTTCCTCCGGGAACCCGGATCATGTTCCGCGGACAGAGCCAGGCGATGGTTGAATCCTTCCGGAGTTTCGGCATCGGGCTTCTTCTCGCGATCGTCCTGGTCTATTTGCTTCTGGTAATGAACTTTCAGTCGTTCCTGGATCCCTTTATCATTCTGGTCAGCATTCCCGCGGGCCTGTCGGGGGTGGCATTCGGCCTGATACTGACCCATACGACGCTCAACGTCGAATCGGCCATGGGTGCGATCATGGTCGTCGGTGTCGCCACAGCCAACAGTATTTTGCTGGTGACATTCGCCAACGAGGAGCGGGGACGGGGCGCCTCTGCCATGGAAGCGGCCATTGCCGCCGGCTCCATCCGTCTCCGGCCGATCCTGATGACGGCCACGGCAATGATTCTGGGCATGTTGCCCATGGCATTCGGCACCGGTTCCGGCGGGGAACAGAACGCTCCCCTGGGAAGGGCGGTCATCGGAGGGCTGATGGTCGGAACCCTCAGTACGCTTTTTCTCGTTCCCACTTTCTATATCCTTTTCAGAAAACAGGTTCCCAATCGCTTCCGGTTCGACGAAGCGTTCAACCGGTCGATCGGGACGGAATCCGAAGAGAAGAAATCCTGAGGTCCACATTCGGGGGAACGGTGACGTGTCATGCATCCTTCCCCGGAACCTTCCTTCGCGACTTGTCCTCGGGCCCCGATGCCATCCAACCTTTTTTTGGATGGCTTGAACTGTCCGGCCGGATTCACTTAACCTGAAAAAGGGACAAGCCATTCATCCGCTTGCCCAAACCGGCAGTCTTTTATTCACCGACAAAAACACTGGAGGGAATGGATGTTCACCAACAGGTTTTTGCGGGTTCTCAAGATTGGCAATCGCCTGAAAGGAAAGCTCAGGCGATTTCTTCTCTGTCTCCTTTACCCTTCCAGAGTCCAGGAAAGTGTCCGGAAGAGGGAAGGAGAATGCGATCAATGCGGAGCCTGCTGCAAAATCGTCTTGTCGTGCCCTTTTCTCATCGAATATGGTTCTCATACGGCCTGCCGCATATACAACTCGTTCAGGCCCATGGCGTGTCGCACTTTCCCCCTCGACCAACGGGACATCGAAGATGTAGAGCATCATTGCACGTTCTTTTTTCCGGACAAGCAGGCTGCCCGGGAAACCTCGCAGCTGATCGTTCCCGTGTGGCGGACTGAAAAAAACGAAAGCTGATCGCGCTCCCTCCCGAAAAGGAGTGACGAACAGCCAAACAGGACAGACGGGCCTGTTCCCGTTCCCCAATGATTCATGGTCTCCTGAGACCATGAACGGGCCGACGGGTATGGGTATTCTTTTTCGGATCTTCAAAGCAGAAAGGAGAGCGCATTCCTCTCCTCCGTAAACGGAGGGGTCTCCAATGCGCGCAGAGGATGACCACCCCGGAAAAAACCGTTTTTTTTGTGGACGTTGACGATACACTTTTTGACAACGATCATTTCGAACACCAGCTCCGGTTGTTTCTCGACGAGCGTTTCGGACGGCAAGGCCGGGACACCTTTATCAGGATTTTCGAAGACCTCCGGGCGGGGGAAGGTTTCGCCGATTTTCTCGGAGCCGCCCAAAAGTTTCGGATCGCGATGCAAGAACACCCTTCCACCATGGACCTGTCGTTCTTCCTGCGGGACTTTCCGTTCGCCCTCGGCCTCTACCCCAACGCGCTGAATGTTTTGTCCCGGCTTTCAGCCCAAGGAACTCCCGTCATCCTGTCCGACGGAGACGCCTTCTTCCAGCCCCACAAGATCGACCGGTGCGGAATCCGGGCTGCCGTTGCCGACCGCGTCCGGATCTTCGTCCACAAGGAAACCCGCCTCGACCGCCTGGAACAGGAATTTCCTGCCAGCCATTATGTCCTGATCGATGACAAGAGCCGGATACTTTCAGCCGTCAAACGGGAGTGGAAAAACCGGGTGACCACTATCTGGGTCCGACAGGGCCACTATGCCCGGGATCCGGCGGCATCGGCCACGGATCCCCCGCCCGACCGGACCATTGAACGGATCGGAGATCTGATGGACCTGACACATCTCCCGACGGGAACCCGGGGCTGATCATGCGCATCCCGAACAGCCGATCGAACATCAACCTGATATGAACGGAGATCCAACCATGACAACCATCGACCGTGGCATGCCCCTCTCTCGCCGGGAGGGCTGGCAAAGACTCCAGGCGCACAAGACAGCGATCGGGTCCCTCGACCTGTCCTTCCTGTTCGGGGACGATCCGTTCCGTGCCGAGCACCTGAACGCAACAGGTGCAGGACTTTTTCTCGACTACTCCAAAAACCGGATCACCACCGGCACGATGGAACTTCTTCTGGATCTGGCCCGGGAATGCCGTCTCCCGGACCGGATCGAGCAGATGTTCAGGGGTGAAAAGATCAATGTGACAGAAAATCGGGCTGTCCTGCATGTGGCTCTCCGGGCTCCCAAGGACGAGGTGATCCGGGTGGACGGGAAAAATGTCGTTCCGGAAGTCCATGCTGTCCTCGAGCGCATGAGCCGTTTTGCCAACCGGATTCGCGATGGCCAATGGCGCGGACAGACAGGAAAACCCATCAGGAATGTCATCAATATCGGCATCGGAGGATCAGATCTCGGACCGGTAATGGCATACGAAGCTCTTCGGAACTATACGCGGCGGGACATGCGGTTCCGCTTTGTCTCCAACATTGATCCGACCGCCTTTTTTGAGTCCGTCCGGGATCTGGATCCCGCCGAAACCCTCTTCATCGTCAGTTCAAAAACCTTCACGACACTGGAAACCATGACCAACGCCCATACAGCCCGGGAATGGACCAGGCAGGCCCTGGGTGATCCGGCCATCGGCCGTCATTTCGTCGCTGTATCGACCAATGAGGAAGCCGTCCGCCAATTCGGGATCGATCCGGAGAACATGTTCGGGTTCTGGGACTGGGTCGGTGGCCGATATTCCATGGACTCCGCTATCGGCCTTTCGACCATGCTGGCAGTGGGAAGCGAAAACTTCCATGACATGCTGGGAGGGTTTCGGGAGATGGACCTCCATTTCCGTTCCGCCCCACTTGGACAAAACCTCCCGGTCATTCACGGACTGCTTTGCGTCTGGGAAGGAACGTTCATGGGATCCGCCACCCGCGGCGTGTTTCCCTACGACCAGTATCTCAAACGCTTTCCCGCCTACCTCCAGCAATTGACGATGGAGAGCAACGGGAAACATGCCACACTGGACGGAACCCGGGTCGACTATGACACCGGTCCCGTCTTCTGGGGAGAACCGGGAACCAACGGGCAACACTCCTTCTACCAGCTGATTCACCAGGGCACGCGGATCATCCCGTCCGACCTGATCGGCTTTCTCCATCCCCTCCACCCTTCCGGCGCCCACCATGACATCCTGATCGCCAACCTTCTCGCTCAGTCTGAAGCCCTGGCTTTCGGTCGCACCAGGGAAGAACTGGAGAAACAGGGGGTTCCACCCGAACAGATTCCCCACCGGATCTGCGAGGGCAACCGGCCGACGAACGTGATTCTGGCGGAGCGTCTGACACCCGCTGTCCTTGGAAGCCTGATCGCCTTTTACGAACACAGCGTTTTCACCCAGGGCGTCCTCTGGGGCATCGATTCGTTCGATCAGTGGGGGGTCGAACTGGGCAAGATCCTGGCCCAGAAAATCCTGCCGGAACTCACGGCCAGTCCGGACGATCCCCTCTCCCACGACTCGTCCACGAACGCCCTGATCATCCGCTACAGAAAAGCCCGGGCAGCCGGCCCGGCATAGCTCCGATGCTTCGGCGGGGCCATTATTTTCGGCTCCGCCCCTCTCCGGCATGATGATCTCTCCCCCGTTGACGATACCAGACAACCCGGCTAAGATAGGTGAACAAATTTACACCACCCGTTCCGGATCTGCCGGAGCGGACGAAAACGCCCGATCCGGAGGTTTCTGAGTCAGGGCCTCCGGAGGCTTCAATATCCAGACCGGAGCCGGGGTCGTTCAGGGCATTTCCCATCGGTTCTGCACTCTGATCCAGCGGGCCGACGGGTATGGGTATTCTTTTTCGGATCTTCAAAGCAGAAAGGAGAGCGCATTCCTCTCCTCCGTAAACGGAGGGGTCTCCAATGCGCACAGAGGATGAACCAGCTCGAAGAATCCCTTCCCCCGCGACAGAGGGAGGCGCTCGCATTCATCCGGAGCTACACCGGCCGCGCCGGTTATCCGCCAACACTCCGGGAAATTGCCTCCCACATGGGAATACGCGGTCTTCATGCGGTCAAGAAACACCTCGACGCCCTTTCGACCAAAGGCCACCTGACACGTGAAAAAGGTGCCCGCGCCCTTTCTGCGGGAAGATTCCTGCCTGACGCCGTTCCGGTTCCTGTCCTGGGAAGGGTTGCGGCCGGAGGGCCGCGGGAATCTCCGGAGGATCACACCAGAACATGGTTTGTCGATCCGGACTGGCTGCCGGAAGGCCCCTCCTTCTTTCTGCGTGTCCGGGGGGACAGCATGAAGGACGCGGCGATCCTCGACGGCGACTATGTACTTGTCCGCTCGCGACCGGACGCACGGCCCGGAGAGATCGTCGTTGCGGTGATCGACGGAGAGAGCACGGTCAAGCGCCTTCGCCAGAAAGGCGACCAGTTCGTGTTGTCTCCGGAAAATCCGGCATATGAGGACATTCCCGTTCCACCAGAAGAAACCTTCCGCATCGAGGGCGTTGTCGTCGGCGTCCTTCGACTTCCGGGGAGATGACCCTATGCTTTCTCCCGCCGCGCACGACATTCTCCCGCCGGACGATGCTTCCCGCGGAGGTCTCCAGATCCTTCCGGACGGGCCATCTGCCCCCCGGAAGCTCTGGGAGTCCCTGTCGAGTGAAATCCTGAGGGGCGGGACGACCATTCTCGTTTGCGCCGATAACCGGTTCCAGCCGGATTTCCTGATCATAAAAGCCCGGCAGGCGGGCAGACTGCCTGAGGAAATACTGTCCCGGCTTCATATCGCAAGGGCATTTACCATCTATCAGCTTCTATCGATCGTTTCGGAACGCCTGGAAGCGGAAATCCTCCGGACCCGATCCACCCTGGTGGCCGTTTCCGGTCTCCTGCCCCTTTTTTCCGATGCGGCCGTTCCCTCCAGGGAGGCGTTTGGCATTCTGGAACAGCTGCTGGTGACGATGAACCGGATTTCCCGTCAGGGCGTCCGGATCCTGATACCGGTCGAACCAACCCCGTCCCCTTCCCGACGGACCCGCAACATCCTTCTTCGCATCCGGCAGATGGCCGTTCCAGCGGATCAACCTCCAGGAGGCGGATGATGGGACGAACACTGGACACGTTCACCATGAAAATTGACCAGACCCGCATCCTCTGGAATCTTTTCAGACGGGCATTGAGGCGGGAAGACCAGACTGTCTTCGACTCCCTGTTCGACAGTGTCCGGCCCCATGCCCAGGCAGGCGCCTACTTCTCGCCGGCGGATCCGTTCCCGGTCATGCTTTTGTGCATGCTGCTGGAAGAGAGGAAATCCCGGATCGCCCTGGAGGCAAGGATCCGTGAGCTCGAACAGCGCCTTTCCTGATATCCGTGGATGGATTCTCGATGCCCTGCCGGTCGATGACGGCATGCGCCTCTGGCTCCTCTCCGAATCCGGACAAAGGCTGCCGGTCGTCTTTCCTTTTTCCCCCTGCCTGTATCTGTCCGGAAAACCCGAACTCCTGCAAGCGGTGCCGCTCCAGCTCAAAAAGTCGGGGATTGGCGCGAGCCACCGGACGACGGAAAAAACGGACCTCATGAGCGGAAGCTCCCTGACTGTCCTTGAAATCTGCATCGACAGCCCTCCGGTTTTTCCGGCCGCCGTCGCCTTTCTCCTGGAAAACTGCAGAACACTGGCCTTCTACAACTGCGATATCGCCCTGCCACAGATGTTTTTTTATACGACCGGCCTTTTTCCGCTGGCGTTCTGCGGTTTTTCCCTGGACAAGACGGGCCGGATCCGGGAAAGCGCCTGTCTGGATTCTCCCTGGGATACCGGCTACCGCCTGCCCGAACTCAGAACGATCACCCTCTCGCCGGCAGAAGGGGACGGAAATCCCCGTCACCGCCCTCCCGTCTCCCTGGCGGTCGGAACATCCGATGGCGTGCGCATTCTCGACGGAGACAATCCGGCTCTCCTCATCGAAAGCCTGAACCGCCGGATCCGCAAGGAAGATCCGGACCTGATCCTGAGCGACTGGGGCGATGACTGGATTTTTCCGGGACTCGGCATACTGTCCGGTCGGACATCCATCCCGCTCGAGCTGTCCCGGGCACCGACATCCGGAGCGAAAAAAAGAACCGCGCAGAGCTGGTTTTCCTACGGGCGGGTTCATTTCCGGCCGGAACCTTTCCTTCTTTCCGGTCGATGGCATGTCGACCGACGCAACAGCTTCATTGTCCGGGAAGCCGGACTCGAAGGTCTCTTCGAACAGTCCCGGATCACCCGGATACCGGTACAGGAGATGGCGCGCACATCGACCGGCGCCGGCATCACATCCCTCCAGCTCGAACACGCCACCCGGCGGGGGATCCTCATTCCCCGCCACAAGAGCGAACCGGAATCATTCGGGACCGCACTGGATCTTCTCGCGGAAGACAAGGGAGGAATGGTCTTCCTGCCACCCCCTGGCTTCCACGAATCCGTGGCGGAACTGGATTTCGCCTCGATGTACCCTTCCCTCATGGTCCGGTTCAACATTTCTCCCGAAACGGTCGGCTGCCACTGCTGTCCGGAAAACCGGGTTCCCGGCACCCGGCACACGCTCTGCACGCGGCGCAAGGGATTTATTCCGGAGGTCCTTCAACCCCTGCTCGGCAAGCGGCAGGCCTACAAGGAAAACCTGGCGCGCCTTCCGCCCTCTTTGCGCAGGGATCATCCGGACAGCCTGCGCCAGAAAGCTCTCAAATGGCTCCTGGTAGTCTCTTTTGGATATCTGGGGTACAAAAACGCCCGTTTCGGAAAGATTGAAGCCCATGAATGCGTCACGGCATATGGACGGGAAGTCCTCCTGCGGGCAAAAGAGCTGGCCGAAAACCGGGGATACCGTCTCCTCCACGGGATCGTCGACTCCCTGTGGCTTCAGAAAGAAGGGTTGAACGAGGAAGACTGCCTGCGTCTCGCACAGGAGGTCGGGGAAGAGACCGGGATTCCCCTGAACCTGGAAGGGATTTACCGGTGGATCGGATTTTTTCCGTCCCGGCAACACCCCTCTCTCTCCGTGCCCAACCGGTTTCTGGGTGTTTTCCAGACAGGAGAAATCAAGATGCGTGGACTGGAGGCCCGCAGGAGCGACACGCCTCCCCTGATCCGGCACGTCCAGTCCAGGATGGTCGAAATCCTCTCCCAGGCCCGGAACATGGAGGAGTACCGCGCACTGATCCCGAAGGCCCGGGAAGCATTCGAAGACGGATGGCTCCGTCTGTCGGAAGGTCGGGTTCCGATGGAGGAACTGGTGTTCCGGAAAACCCTCTCAAAACCGCCGGACGGATATGGCCGGGGCACACTGACGGCCAGCGTCGCCCGGGAACTCTCGGGAAGGGGTATCCGGATCAAAGCCGGCGAGACGGTCCGCTACGTGATCACAAATGCGCAGGACCGGGACCCGTCCCGTCGTGCCCGGGCCTACCCCCTGGAAACACCGGATGCGACCTACGACCGGCAGAAGTATCAAGATCTTCTCCGGAAGGCCGCCGAACCGCTTCTGGAACCCCTGATCCTTCCGCCCCCCTAACGCCGGACAAGTTTCCGGGGATCCGCTGGACGGGGCTGGCTGTCGACATAGGCGGCCACATCCCAGGATTCCTGGTCAGTCAGGGAGTCCCCCTTGGACAAGGGCATATTCATCTTGATGAACCCCGCCAGCTTGTCGATCTTGTAAAACCCGGCGCCCTTGTTGTAAGAACCGTTGCCCCAAACCGGCGGAAAGACCTGGCCACCATGGGAGGTGCGTCCCTGTCCATGGGCTCCGTGGCAGAGCGCGCAACGGGCCGCATAGACTTTCTTGCCCCTGAAGAGGCTCGGGGGGCGTGCCGGAGGCGGCAACTTGCCCAGACCCGCTCCTTTCAGGCGAACCCCTACGGGGGCCCCGCGGGACATCCAGAAGCTGTATGCGATCAGGGCTTTCACCGTATCGCTGGTCACCGGGGGAGCAGTTCCGTTCATGGAAAACCGGAAGCACCCCTGGATCCGCTCATCAAGCTTGTTCACCATATGATTTTTGGACCGGTAACGGGGGTACATGACATACGCCCCCCAGAGCGGTGCGGAATAGGGTTTTCGTCCCCGGTCCAGATGACAGCTTTCGCACGTCATCTTATTTTCCGCTCCCACATATTTTCCGGCAAACCGGCCGGTCTGGGTGAAGATCTTTTCCCCCTTGCGGACCAGATCGCCAAACGGCCCCGCCGGAATCTCCGAGTCTGGCGGAGGGGTAAAAATCTCCGACCCCTGCATGACCTCCACGGGGCCGGACCAGGCCCGGTCGACAGACGACAGAACCATCGCCACAACAATAAACGCCCCCAGAAATGTCCTTCCGACTGTCATCTTCTTCCTCCTTTGTGCAGGTACCCAAGCACCGTTCTGAATGCTGGCAGATTCAGGGCGCGTCCCGATCCGGCGGATGAAGGCTGGAAAAATATTCCGCCACCGCTTTTCTCTCCTCCGGCGTCAGGCGTCGTGCGATCCCCCGCATCAGCCCCTGAGGGTCGTCCTGACGTTTGAGAAAGGCGTAGGCCATCAGCTGGCGCAAAAGATAGGTCCTGTTCTGGCCGGCGATATAAGGGAACAACGGTGGAACCCCATACCCGTCCGGTCCGTGGCACTGGACACAGGCCGGAATATTTTTTTTCCAGAGCCCCCTGGTCGCAATGCGGCGCCCTTTCGATACATGCGATGGGTCAGGCTCCCCGACATCCCTGATTTTAGGGGAATGAACGCGGGAATAGTACAAGGCCACCGCCTGGATATCCCGTCTGGAAAGATTGTGGACAACGCCCGACATGACCGGACCATAACGTTTGCCCGCCTGGACCTCCCGAATCTCCCGGGCGATATATCGCCGGGGTTGACCGGCGATCCGCGGAGCACCGATCGACGGCATCCCTCCTCCCTTCAGCCGGTGGCATTCCATACAGGCCGTGCTTCCGGGAGTTCCGTTCCCTTCTTTCGCAATATGTTTCCCCCAGGCCATCAGCGTCACCGCTCCCGCCGGAGGCGCTGCACCTCCGGCAATCAGGACTGACAAAGCGATACCGGACAAAACTTTTTTCAACATCGTCCTCCTCCTGACCGGACACCGGAATCCGGTCAGCCTCCGGTGACCGGGATGCGTGTCTGAATTTTTGATTTCCCCTATTATTCTCCCAAACCGGGAAGGAGTCGAATAAGGAAAAATTACTTCGGGGATAAGTCCTTTGATAAAGTCGTCTGACATTCCATCCATCCGCTGGCATCTTCCCGGCGGAAAAATCCGTCAGTCTCTCTTCTTGTCATCACGGTGTCAGCCTTCCTTACGAATATCGAAGGCATCCGCCCGTGATTCTTCAGGGCGGAAAAAGAATAAGGCCGGGAAAGAGCCGCTTGGCAACATCTCCGGACCTTCGTTCAGACTGGACACCAAATGGAAATCGCGCCGGATGCCGGAACTGTCGGTTTTTTTGACAACAACTGAACAACTCCTTTACAAACTCGCTCCCTCCTTCGAGAAACGTCGTTTTTTTTCAAATATTATCATGGAGTTGTCTTCAGCCTTGGCGGGCGACCCAGTGGAACGGGAATTGCAGGCCTGTCTTGTTCCAAACAGAATTTCAAGTGGCGGGAGGGAGCCCGACCCGCGCGCCAGGTAGTATGCCTTCTGTCTTTGTCATCCGCCGACCATGTCGTCATCCCGGTCAGAAAGCGGAACAAGGGGAGCGGACCATCCATTTCCGCCAGACGTTGCGTAAGAGAACCGGGGGAGGAATCCTTTTACATGCAACCTCTTTCCAGAATGGCCCAGGGCCTTTTCTTCATGACGGGTGGACTCCTCCTTTTCTTTCTCGCCACCACGCCTTCTCCCGACTGGAGAACCCAGCTCTGGCTCGGCTCTTTCCTGTTCGCAGCGGGTCTCCTCCTGAAGACATTTCTGGACGGAAAACGATGGGTCATTCTGACCCTGATCTCCCTCTCCCTGTTTGCCACCTTCCGTTATGCCTGGTGGAGGACGACACAGACGCTCGGCATCGGAGACCCCAATGTCCGCTGGTACGAGTATCCTTTTATCTTCATCCTGTTTGCCGCGGAGCTCTATTCCTGGATCATCCTCGTCCTGGGATATCTGCAAACCGCCTATCCGCTCTCCAGAAAGGCCGACCAGCTTCCAAAGGACATCGCGACCTGGCCCGATGTGGACATTCTGATTCCGACCTACAACGAACCCCTTTCCGTCGTCCGACCGACGATCCTGGCGGCCATCAATATCGACTGGCCGGCCGACAGGAAAAAAATCTATTTGCTCGACGATGGTGACAGACCGGATTTCGCCGCGTTTGCCGAACAGACGGGAATCTCCTATATCGCCCGGCCGGAACACCACCACGCGAAGGCCGGCAACATCAACTTCGCACTCGCCCGGACCGAAGGAAAATACGTTGCCATCTTCGACTGCGACCACATTCCGACCCGTTCTTTTCTCCAGACGACGGTCGGCATTCTGGAAAAGTCCCCTCGCATGGCGTTCGTGCAGACACCCCACCATTTCTATTCCCCGGATCCCTACGAAAAGAACCTGAACGTCTTCAAAAAACTCCCGAACGAAGGGGAGCTGTTTTACGGAGTCATCCAGGACGGGAATGATCTCTGGAACGCCACGACGTTCTGCGGGTCATGCACGGTCATGCGGAGGAAAGCCCTGGCAGAAATCCGGGGATTCGCCGTCGAAACGGTCACGGAGGACGCCCACACCTCGATCAAGCTGCACCGGCGTGGATGGCAATCCGCCTACCTGAACCTGCCACAGGCGGCCGGCCTCGCCACCCCCTCCCTTTCCGCCCACATTCGTCAACGGATACGGTGGGCACGTGGAATGGTCCAGATCTTCCGGGTGGAAAATCCGCTCCTGGCCAGGGGGCTGTCGCTCCCCCAGAAACTGTGTTATCTCAATGGGATGCTCTTTTTCCTCTCCTCCCTCCCCCGCATCATCTTCCTGACCGCCCCCCTGGCCTACCTGTATTTCGGCATACGGATTTTTGACGCCGACGCCTATTCAATCGCAAGCTACGCCATTCCCACGATTGGAGTTTCCCTCCTGGCGAACGCGGCCATCAACGGACGGCACCGACATTCGTTCTGGAATCAGGTGTACGAGACGACCCTCGCGCCCTACATCTTTCTTCCGACCGTCCTGGCGCTGGTCAACCCGGGTCTGGGGAGCTTCAATGTCACCGCCAAGGAAGGGCGCATCGAAAAGGAATACTACGACCGCGACATCGCCAAACCTTTCATCGTCTTGTGGATTCTGAACCTGGGCGGCCTTTTTTCCGGAATTCTCCGTTTTACCGGGGGGTTCGGGGAGATCCCGACAATCATCCTGACATTGGCCTGGACGATCCATAACCTCCTCATTATCGGAACGACCCTGGCGGTCGGGTGGGAACGGGCGCAAAGGCGGTACCGGCCCCGCATCAGCGTGACATTTCCCATCCGGATCTCCGGCGAGAGTGGACAGGCCATCTATGGAGAAACCGAAGACATGTCGGACTACGGGGTCAGGGTCCGCCTTCTGAAGAGCGCAGCGCTCCGCACCGGAGAAGAGGTCCACATGGAAATCCCTTTTCTCGACCGGATCCACGAATTTCCCGCAGAGGTTGTCGGCATGGACGAGTTTTCCGTCCGTTTCAATTTCAGGCCACTGACGCTGGAAGAGGAACGCAATCTCGTCCTGATCCTGTACGGAAGGGCGGACGCCTGGGTCCGGCTGGGGGTCTCCGAGGATGCGGACAGCATCCTGAAAAGTTTCTGGGAAGTCACGGTTTTCGCCCTGGTGGGGCAGGCCCGGGCCATCCAGGGGATTTTATGGTCGGGGACTCCCCGGCCGCCTTCCGTCAGCAAAAATCCTTCCGGAGAGTCGGCGTGACCCTTTTTCGGCCGCATTGGGCGATGATTCTCTCCCTGAGCCTCACCATGCACCCGTTCTTTTCAGGCACAGCGCTGGCGCTTCCCGGGACATCCGGTCCCTTGCCCGGACAGCCTCCCTCCCCCGCACCGGTTCCGGACGGACAGTTTCACCAGACCCTGTCCTTTGAGGACCTCCAGATGGAGAAAGATCTTGACATCGGACCCAACTCCGCCGACCAGGCCTTCCAGGTCGGCGTATCCCCGGACAAGCTGGTCCGAAGCGCCACCATCCATCTGGTCTACCGGTTTCGCCCCGGACTGTTCCAGACGGCCCACCACACGCTCGCGGTTGACTGGAACGGGATCATGCTGGGACGCGTAAGCGGATCCCCTGGCTCCGCCGGAAAGGATGTGTCGGTCTCGATCGCCGTCCCGGGCTTTCTTGTCAACACCCGAAACACCCTGAGGCTTCGCGTCATCCGGGATCCGAAAAACCCCTGTGCCATATTCGGATCCGTCCCTTTTATCACCATCCTCAAGCGTTCGACCGTTAGCGTCCGGGGAAGCCGTATCGGCGTCCCGCCCCGATTGTCCGACCTTCCCTTTCCCTTTCTTTTTCCGGACGCCGCAGGGCTCCGGCGCATCCCGTTTGTCTTCACCTCCACCAACCCGGAAATACTGGAAGCCGGCGGTATCACCGCCTCCTGGCTCGGGGTCAACGGTCCTTACCTCCCGTTTCGCTTCCCGGTCACCGTCCTGAAAAAACTGGATCCCAAGAGTTTTCCGGCAGGGCACCTGATCCTCCTGGCCCCGGCCCGGGATATTCCCGCCGGCTGGTTTCCAACCCCCATCTCGGGCCCCTTTCTCGGAATTGTGCCGCATCCGGCGGATCCGTTCTCCCGCATTCTCCTGATCTCGGGCCGCTCCCCCGCCGAAATCAGGGTGGCCGCCCTCGCGCTTTCGGAAAACAGCTTTTCCCGAAGCACGGGATTCGCGACTCTTGAGGGGGCCTTCCTTCCGCCCCCCCGGCTTCCGGACGACGCTCCGCGGTGGGTGACCTCCAGGCAGACCATCCGCTTTGGCAAGCTGGAACCTCCTGATGCGTTGACAGTCCATGGAACCGGGTCGGTGCGGGTCAGTTTTTCCCTTCCACCAGACCTTTTTACATGGGGCCAGAAATGGATTCACGCCCGCATCCGGTTTCGGGTCCGGACCAAAAACCAGGAAAACCGCTCCCGACTCGACATTTTTTTAAACGACCGCTACCAGGAATCTCTCCCGCTCCCCTCGTCCAAGGAGGGAGCGATCACGCAAACCGCGGATATTCCGCTCGCCATCAGCGACCTCACCCCTTTTCGGAACCGGCTGGTTTTCAACTTCAACTTCCGGAACTCCTTTCCGGCTGTCCTTTCATGCACGATGGACAAAAATCCCCAGCTGTCCGGAACCATCCTGCCGGATTCCGCCATCGACATCACCTCCTTCCCCCGCTTTGCCGTCCTTCCGGATCTCAGGCTCTTTCCCAATGGAGGATATCCCTTCACACGATACGCCGACCAGGAAAAAACAGGGGTTGTCTTTTCAAAGGTTCCCGGGAGGGGAGACATCGGGATTTTCCTCCACATGATGTCCACGTTCGGCGCCCAGACCGGGCTGCCCGCCCTCCGGATCCGGGTTGCGGATCCGGAAACGCTCGGACGGGTGCAGAAAAGGAACCTGGTCATTATAGGAACCTACGACTCCAACCCCCTTCTCTTAAAGTTCACCCGGTCCCTGCCCTGGGAGTCGACTGCGAATCTTGAAAAACTCCGAACGGAAGACCTGCTGCTCAAGATCTTCCGTTGGAAAAATCCTCCGCCTTCCCATTTCGGCCCCTCGGATCTGATCCGGGAATTCAGAAAAGCCCGTCTTCCGGTCGGCGTGCTGACGGAAACCGTCTCTCCCTACACCCCCGGCCGGGTCGTCCTGTCGGTCGTCGGCGTCAGCCAGAACGGCATGCGGTCGATGGACCGGGTCCTTTTCGACCCCCGGCTTTTTTCGGGAATTTTCGGAAACGTGACCGTGGTGACGCCACAAGGGATGAACTCCTTTTTCCTGCCAGCCCCTTCCTTCAATACCGGAAAACTCGATCCGGTGGAAGCGGTTCGTTTCTGGTTCTATTCCCACCCGATCGGGATCGTGATCTTTGTCATTCTCCTGTCCCTGGGTGGCGGCTTTTCCCTCCGGGCCCTCCTGGAGCACATTGCCAACAAACATTCCGCAGTCAATGTCACTCCGGAGAACCCATCGACATGAAACTTCGCGTCACCTCAAAATTTTCCCGCCACTTCCCATCGGCAGGACAGCAGTGGCGGTGTCTTCTGGCTTTTCTGGCCGTTTTTTTTGTTTTAGGCCATATCAAAATGGCAGAAGGCCAGGACATCCGGATGGAACTTGAAAAGAAGGCGCAGTACTGGCTCGACAATGGCAGGGAAGATTTGGCGGCCGGAACCTACCGTCAGATCCTCTTTCTCTATCCTCACGACCGACCCGCCTTGACAGGATTGATCCAGGCCTACCTCCTGACCGGAGAAAAAGAGAAAGCCCGTCCCCTGATCAGGACATTCGAGAAGCGCTATCCGGAAAGCCCCTATCTTCCGGTTTTCCGGCGGGAAATCGCGCTCGGCCATCGCTGGACGACCCTGATCGCCTCCGCCAGACGTGCGGAAACAAAACACGACGATCCCAGGGCCCTCCGGCTGTTCCGGGAGGCGTTCGGCCCGGAACCTCCTCCGCCTGCGCTCGCCGGCGAATACTACCAACTGATCTTCAGACAGCCCGGTGGCCCCTCCCAAGCCCGGACCGAACTTCTGGCCCTGACAAAAAAATATCCGCAAAGTGCCTTATACCGTCTGGCTTACGGAGAGATCCTCTCCTATCATCGATCCACACGACGACAATCCTTCCCTATTTTAAAACAGGTGACTCTTTCGAAAAGCCCGATCCACCGGGAGGGTAAACGGGCCTGGCGTCAGGCGCTCGTCTGGGCCGGAGACGACCCTTCCTTCATCCCCGACCTGACGGATTTTCTCAAAAGATTTCCGGATCCCCGGATCTCCCGCCTCCTCTCCCGGGCCAGAAGACGCTCCTTGACGGAAGGTCCCTTGCCCAAAAAAGCGTTCGACGCCCTTCACGCGGGTCGGATGGAAGAGGCGCGGAATCGCTTTTTACTGCTGACGAAGGAAGATCCGGATAACGCCTCCTACTGGACCGGTCTCGCCTCCGCCGATCTGGGACTGAATCATCCGAATCAGGCAAGGGCCGCTATCAAAAGAGTCCGGACCCTCCCCCTCACATCCCGACAGAGACCGGCGATCCTCCGTCTGTCCCGGGAAATCCGTTACTGGACACTGATCCGGTCAGCGGAAGAAAAAGAATCCGACGGAGATTCGGCAGCCGCCGCAAAAAACTACCGGAAGGCCCACCGGATTCTTCCAGGAGATCCGGCGGCACCGGATCTCCTGGCGGGGCTGGAACTTCGCCGGGGACACCCCCAAAGGGCCCTCTTGCTCGCACGAAGGGTGCTGAAATCGCATCCGGAGGACTTGTCGGCCCGGATCGTCATCATGAACGGACTCGTTTCGCTTAAACGTTACCGGGACGCGCTCGCTTTTCTCCGTTCGACACCGTCAAAAATCCTCCAGGATGCCGAAGGATCCTCTCCAGGATTTCTGGTGCTCGAAGGGACAATATACGCCCACAACGGAAACACCCGGACGGCCGACAAAAAGCTCGAGTCCGCTTCAAAAAACCTGTCGCTCATGTCGGATCGGGATCTGATCGCAATGGCCTGGGCCTATGAGGTGCTCGATGAGGACAAGCCCCTCTCCGGACTTCTGGATCGTTTGAACCGCATCCGGACCCTGTCCCGGGAGGAAGCAAAACAAGTCCGGCACCTCCGCCAACTGGACCTCCAACTGACCCTCAACAGGCTTTTTCGGGAAAATCGCCCGGGAGAGGCGATCAACCGCGTCCGGGCCGCCCTCAAAAATCGACCCGGCAGCCGGTTCCTTCGGCAGGAGGAAGGCAGGGTCTTTCAGTCGTCCGGCCATCCGGGGAAGGCCTTCTCCGTCATCCGCTCCCTCCACCCCTGGAACACGTTGTCTTCTTACGAAAACGGGATCGATATCGCCCTGGCGGCACGCCACCTCCACACCGCCAGGCGATGGCTTTCCGAAGCCCGCTCCCGGTGGGGGAAGAAACTCAGCCTGACTGTTCTTGACGCAAGGCTTGCCCTCCTGGAAGGGCATCCCCGAAAAGCCCGGACCATTTTGGCAGAACAATTGACGCTCCATCCCCGGTCCCCCCGCCTGCTCCTGGCCCTGGCCCGACTGGACATGAGCCGGAACCATCTCAAAAAGGCGCGCGAGGAAGCGCTGGAAGCCCAGCGTCTCGCTGAAAACGGAGAAGGGTTTGAAAATCGCACGAATGCGCTTGATGCGGCCAACACACTTGCGGCCATCTCACGCCAGCAGTCGGCCCTGGGGAGCAGCCATTTCGAATTTCTGCTGGGCGAGACGGTTTTCAGCCAGTACACCCAGTACTACTACACCCAGATCGGAGGGCTCTTTCCTGTCGGACATCTGCTGGGGCGAAGCGGGCCGGAACCGGTCTATTTTCACGCCTTCGTGCTGGAGAACGCCTTTACGTTCCAGTACCACCCCACCCCTTCCAGCTCTTCTTTCTTGTCCCAATCCTATATCGGAACAACACCGGCCGTGGGAGTCCGGCTCCCGACATTTTTCGGAAGTGTCGAAGCCGACGCCGGATGGGGATTCGCCCTCCATGACCAGACGTTGACCCCTCCCGATATCGTCAACGGCCTTTTCCTCCAGGGAGACATTCTGTCGTACATTCTGGGAGGCAGCCTGGACCTGTTCGCAAACTATACGGGGTATATCAGCTACACCTATTTCCAGTCCCGATATCTCCACCGGTTCTGGGAAAAGGAGGACCGCACCCTCCGGATGGCCGCTGGACCTGAGTTTATCGTTCAGGGAAACCAGAGCTATAACGCCTTCCAGGGAGGGGCCGCCCTTCGCCTGTCCGTCTCTCCTCTGGACTCCACCCTTCTGCTGGACGGCGGCGTTCTTCGTTCGTCCGCTTTTGGGGGGGTAGGGGGCTACGAAGGATTTTCGTGGTATTTTTATTACTGACACGGCCGGATTGATCTTGCGGACACCCGGCCCGGAGGAACCAGGAAAAGTGAGCCAGTCACCGGATCTCGATCGGATCAAATCCTATTTCCAGATGTCCAGGCGGGGAGAAGAGTCCCCCTATGTGGAGTTTCGCCAGGACGCCCAGAAAATGTCTCTCCCGGCCGAATCCGCCCGCCCAAGACCCCTCTCTCCGCCGGTTCGAACCCCCCCGCGTCAACCGGTGACACCTGTCCCCGTTCCCCCCTCGTCGGACGAGTTGCCGGCGCTCGACCGGGCCATCGGAAAATCACGACCGACAATCGTCCAGACCGAAAAGCGCTGGCCTGCCGTTTTGATCACGGGTCCGGCGGGCGGCACCGGAAAGACCCTTCTCCTGGCGTCCATGGCTGCCCAGTGGGCTCTCATGGGCCGGTCTGTCATCGTCTTGGACCTGAGCCCCTCAAGCTTTCTCTCTTTTCTTTTTCTGGGCCAGCAGAAAACCGAAACCGCGAGGGCGGGAAAAATCTGGACGTCCTTTTTCATGAACGGAGAAAAGATCCCGCTTTTGTCCGTCCGTATGGATCCTCCCTTCTATTCGCGATCCGGAACGGATCTGGCCTTTACCGACCTCTATCATGAAATACGCAAGGAAGCGCCGGCCCTTTACTCCTTCCCGCATCATCCCACGCCGGTCATCCTTCTCGACCTTCCCATGGCCAACCGCTCCCTGTTCGAGGAAGCCGTCGATTTCGGACCACTTGTCATCGCCCCCCTCATCCCGGAAATCCCCTCCCTCCTCGCGGCCAAGGAGATGGAAAATTTTTTCGACCGGGCGGAAGCGGAAAAAGGGATCTATTGCGAGCGGTACTACATCATCAACCGTCTTCATCACGGAAACTCCTTTCACAACCACCTGGCAGGCCGCTTCGACTGGCTCCTCAATACCCGTCTTTGTCCGTTGTCCATTCCGGAAAATCCGGCACTCGAGACCCTTCTCGCCAAGGGGGAGAACTTTTTGGGAATCCAGTCCGACATCGAGTTTCCGGCCGTTTTCGAACAAGTCTCAAGATGGGTGCTGGACAGACTGGATCTCCAGGTCCGGACGGGAAGCGCCCGGACGGGTTGACCGCGTCAGGGGAGAGGCGTTTCTGAATGGGCAGGGACAGGCGACAAACCGGACACGGAGTTTTTCAGAGGACAGAGACGCTGGCATTGCCCTTGATGTAATAACGCAGCAACCGGCGCGCCCAATCCCCGGCGTAATCGACACCCACACGGGGGCGTCGGATCACCTGGAAGCGCCGGATTTCCGGATCGGAAGAGATAAAGAGGCTGTCACCGGTCAAATCCTGACCATTGTGACGCATGTCGATATGCATGGCCCGGGACAATCTTCCGGGTCCCGAACCGGATCCCGAGAGGTTCTGGATCGGCTCAACCGCCCGCAGGAGAACCGCGGAGGCGCAGCCTTCCCCTTCGGTCACGACGTTCATGCAAAAGTGCACGCCATAGATCATGAAGACATAGGCATGTCCGGGGGGTCCGAACATGACACGCGTCCTCGGCGTCAGGCCCCGGGAGGAATGGGCCGCCTTGTCGTGGGGCCCCAGATAGGCCTCGACTTCCACAATCCGTCCCATTCTCTCGACGCCGTCTGTACGGTTGACCAGAACTTTGCCCAGGAGTTCCCGGGCAACCTTCCGGGGATCCCTGTCGTAGAAGTCCCTCGAAAGCGGCAGAGGCCGGAAGAAACAGGGGTCCTGTCGCACGCGCGCCATCGTCTTCACTCGTCCCGATTTCTCACCCTTCATCCATTTGCGCGGGAAACCCCGGCATTCATACCGGAGATGGATAGCCTGTCGGTCACAGACCGACCCCATCCCCCATCTCCTTATGATGCACTTTCTGGCCCTCGGGCACCGTCCATTGACTGGAAAGACCGGCTTCCTGCAAGACACTCCGGACGCTTGAGGGAGACACGGCCGCGACATTCCGGTCCAGCATCATGAAAGACAGTCGCTTGGCCCCGAGGGAGGGGTGTTTTCTCTTGAAGGCAGGATCGCCTCCCGCTCCTCCGGGAGAATCCCGTGTCCCTTGGGGAGAACCCCTTCCGGACGCTTTCCCTTCCTGTGGGACAGCACCCATCGATGGCCGGTCCGTGCTGCCAGTCCCGGCACCTCCAGGGACGGCTTGACCGGAAATTCTGCCGCCTTCTTGAGAAACATCACCTTCTTCAGGATCTCCTTCGTCGTTTCCGGGGTGACATGGGTTCCTGTGAGAGGGCCCCAGGCTTTTTTTTAGCGTCAGGTTCTCCGTGGAGAGTTCACTGACAACGGATTCCAGTTTTCGGATCCGGGTCTCTTTTTCGAGGATCTCCCGATACAGGACTTTCCGTTGTCGATGGGTCTCCTTTGAAAAGTCTGCTCAAGCCCTTCCAATGTCTGTTGGGCCCACGCGAGAATCAACCCCGGGAATTTCCTGTTTCTTCGGCCAGGTCGGCCAACCCCACAGGGTCTTTTGGGATACCGACGGACAATCCTGGCCTTTCCCCTGTCCATCGTTTCTTTTTCCCGGTCTCTTCCGCCTTTTCGCTCTCCATGAACACTTTCCTTCCTGGTGAGGGTTTTATCGATAGATTCTACCAGAGAAAGTGCCATTTCATCTGAACCTAGACATACATAGGCCACGGCAGCGTGTCAAAAAGCAAGTATTTTGTCATCTTTTCAGGATTTAACCTGTCACTTTTTTCCGAAAGAAAGTGTCCCCATCACCCTCCGGAAACGATTTTCAACGTTCTCCGGAGGAAGTCTGCTGTCCCTGAAATATCTTATTCCTGAGCGTCGTTGTCTTTGGGATTGTCCTCCTTTGGCAAGGTCGTTTTGGGTTCCATGAGCCCGGTTCTCCGTCGATCCTTGAGACGGAAGGACTCGCCCTTGATGTTGACGGTCGTGGCATGGTGGAGGAGCCGATCGAGGATGGCCTTTCACCGCCAAAAAGCCAGTCTGAAGTGGTCTTTCACTGCCGGATCCTTTCCTTCCGGGCAAGTTTTGATCGCAAGAAATCCATCGTCTTCCCTTGCTTTGACCTCAGGTCTGGTACATTCTTTTCAGATGAACTGGATGAAGCCAGATCAATCCACCGATCAGAAGGAGAGGCGATCATGAAACCGCATGTTCTTGTCCTGGGGGGAAATTTTGCCGGTCTGGGATCCGCCCTGAAAATTCGCGAGTACTGTGGAGATTCTGTTCGGATTTCCCTTATCGACCAGAAGGATTATCTGCTTTTTGTCCCCAACATTCCGCTGGAAATCTTCGAAGGAAGGGACCCTGCCAGAACATTGCGTCTGGACCTCCCGAACACCCTCGCCGACGAGGATATCGAGTTCATACAGGCAGAAGTCAAGGCGATTGATCCCGACAAAAAGCGGGTGGATTTCCTGCCAAACGAGCGCCCCGGATCGGCAACAGAAACCCTCGTCTACGACTACCTTGTTATCGCCATCGGAAACCGCCTGGCCTTCGACAAAATCGAAGGATTTGCCGACCATGGCCATACGGTCACCAACTTCTTCTATGGAAACAAACTGCGGAAATTTCTGGAAAACGACTACAAGGGAGGACCGATTGCCATTGGTTCAGCCCGGTTCCACCAGGGAGACGGGGCCCGGGATATCACCCTTTACGGGGGACACCCGTTTCCCGTTGCGGAGGCCGCCTGCGAAGGGCCTCCAGTAGAAGTGATGCTCGCCCTGGGAACCTGGCTGAAGGAACATCACAAGGGAAGCCCAAAAACAATCACCGTTTTTACTCCCTCCAAGCTGATCGCCGAAGACGCCGGAGAAAAAGTGGTCGGGAAGCTCCTTGAAATCGCCGGAGCAATGGGCTTCCATTATGTCAACAACGGCCAGGACATCACCCGATTGACGAAGGATGGGGTCGAACTGAAAAGCGGACAGAAAATCGACGCCGAACTGAAGATTATCTTTCCGGACTGGGCTCCCCATGACTTTCTGAAAGGGCTTCCCATCAGTGACAACAAGGGATTTGTCATCACCGACACGCTGATGAGGAATCCCCGTTATCCGGAGATTTTTGCGGCAGGCGACGCGGCGGCGATCACCGTGCCGAAACTGGGAGCCATCGCCGATCAGGAATGCGATATCGTTGGAAGGCAAATGGCCAAAGACATGGGGAAAATGAATTCTGAAGAGGCGGATAACCATCTGGCGCCGGTCACTTATTGCATCGGGGACATGGGTGATAAAAAAGCCTTCTATATCCGTTCCAACAGCTGGTTCGGAGGGACGGAACAGGTCCTGAAAACGGGCCGCATCCCATTTCTCCTGAAAATGGAATTCAAGAATCTTTATTTCGGGACAAAGGGCAAAATGCCGAAATGGGGTCTGGAAGCCTCTGAACTGTTGGCAGAAAAACTTTTCTGAACCGGAAGTTTTTGAAGCTCCATTAAGATTGGACAATACTTCTTCCAGTCCAGGAGCAAACCAGGTTCCTTTTTTAAATTTTGGCTCCTCAGAAAAATCTGTGGGTAAATTTTGGCATGGGCAAGTCACCAAGGGCGTGATACAAGCGATTTCCTGAGCCTGAAAGGTCCGAAATCCGTACGCTTTTCTCGCTGTCAGTTTCGCCTTGGCATTGAAACCCTCGACTGTGCCGCTGGAAATCTGCCCTTTAGCCCGGAACCAGTTGAGGAGAAGCTCCCGATGATTCCGAAGCATGCGGGCGATCTTCTTCATCGGTTCTATCCGGGAGCGAAGGGTTCGG
>Ga0123519_10002563_pt1 | contig 30738 bp, 22 predicted proteins | sample YelNatPaOPRAMG02_FD_87396 | JGI IMG/M metagenome (GOLD analysis project Ga0123519, IMG submission 87396) | Hot spring microbial communities from Yellowstone National Park - Yellowstone National Park OP-RAMG-02 (version 2) | ecosystem: Environmental > Aquatic > Thermal springs > Hot (42-90C) ... | reverse complement strand
CCCCATAACACCAAAGTCCCCACTACCAACTCCCACATCATCCACTTCCACCACCTCCATCGCATCACCCTACCTACCTCCTTTCTTCGCCCCCAACCGCCCCAAAAGTTCATCTATGGCAGAGCGGAGGTCGTTAAGTTGCCAAATTACCGTCTCTAGACTCGCCTCACGAAAACCGGCATAGTACATAACTGCGTCGCGGGCGAAGTCAGAAAAACTCCGTGCGCGCAGCCTGTCGCATGCAGCCTGAAGAATTGCGTATTCATCGTCGTTCAGGCGGAAGTTCACCAGCCGCCGCCTGGGTCTCAGTACTGTCATGATTGTTGTCTCGGGGAATAAAAGGATGCCTTTGGACAGCGCTTACGCTCTGTGAGTCCCAATGGGCCTCAACAAACAAATTTGTGTTCGGGGAAGGTGGTTGTGGGGGAGGTTAATCCCGGCCCGCTGCCGCACGCGCTTTTTAGCGTCCGGGAAATGTCTTACAAATAGTATACGAACTGTAAGGAGCTTGTCAAGAAAAAAACTAACTTGAGGGTATCCGGAGTACTAGTTTCCAGTGACCTACACTCAAAACTCGACGGTATCGTCCAGCCATTGGAAGGGCATTTACTTTCTCCTGACCGAGAAATTGGCCATATAATTAGGTGAGAATTAGCTTAGCGGCAGCAGTGGAGCCGGAGCCCAATGAGCAACCAAGCCCCCTCTGACGATCGTTGGCGTACGGAAGAGTACGAAACGCTCTGCGATGAGGCACTCTCGGCAAAGTTTCCTGATGAGCAAAGGGTCCTGGAGCCTCAAGGCACATCATCGTTTCGACTTGTATTTCATAACCCGGCGAGTTATCGCTTATTTCTTGACTCGGATATTTACTCTTGCGCCAAAGCGTTTGTGGAGGGACGCATTGATATTCTGGGCGACCCAATTGCCGCCGTGGCATTTAAGATGGCTTATCCCGGCAGGTGGTTCCGGCGCTGGAGCGGCGCTGTTTTCGCATCGCTAGCCTCATTGAAGCCAGAGAGCTGGCTTCAGAGCAGATCAAGAGCCAAAGAGAACATAAAATTCCATTACGACCGCAACCATGACTTCTATGCTTCGTTCCTCGATGCGCGCATGGTGTATTCCTGCGCTTACTTCCGGCGTCCAGACATGTCCTTGGAGGACGCCCAGGAGCAGAAGTTGGATCTTATCTGTAGAAAGCTCGATATTCGCGAAGGGGAACGTTTTCTGGATGTCGGTTGCGGCTGGGGTGCATTAGTACTGCATGCCGCACAGCACTATGGCGCCATATCCACAGGGTGCACATTGAGTGACTCCCAGGCGAACTACGTGGGAGCTATAGGCCGTACTCTGGGTTTTGGCCACAAGATCACGGTCCAGCACAGCGATTTCCGCGACCTGGATGGCCAGTATGACAAGATCGCTTCAGTAGGCATGTTCGAACATGTAGGACGAAGGAGACTCAGCACGTATTTCTCGAAGATCCACGGACTGCTTGCGGCGGATGGTTTGTTTTTGAATCACGGAATTGTGCGGCCGGAAGGCATCGGTAATGGCCTGGAAACCCTCTTCTTGCGCAAGTATGTATTCCCGGGAGGCGAATTAACACATTTGTCCGAGGTAATCAAAATTGCCGGAAAATGCGGCTTTGAAGTGCTGGACGTCGAGAATTTGAGGCCTCATTATGCCATCACCTGTCGGCGTTGGGTTGAACGGCTCATACAGAATAAGGAAAGGTGTATAGCATCTGCTGGTCCGCAAACGTACCGGGTCTGGCTGTTGTACCTTTCCGCATCCGCTCTCAGTTTCGAACAAGGCAAGACCGATGTATACCAGGTGCTCATGGCCAAGCGCTCAGGCAAGGTCCGTCGTTTAACTCGCGATTACATGTTTTAGAATTGAGCATCACAACAGCGCTGGCACAGTCGGGAATTTGCACCACGCGCACACATTCGGTAGCATTTGGACTGGACATCGAGGACCTCATTTATGACCGCTATTTTTTCCCGGCGGGTATTTTTGGGAGGTGGCGCCTGCTCCCTGGCGTTGGCCAATCAGAAAACTATCGCCACTTTGGATTTCCCGCTGGTGGATTATCACGTGCATCTGGACCAGGTCGTCACGCTGGAGAAAGCGCTGGAACTTTCCAGACAACGAGGCGTGAAGTTCGGCGTTGTGGAGCACGCTGGCACCAAAGAAAACAAGTATCCAGGCCTATTGAGTTCGGACGACGATTTACGGTGGTATATGGCCATGCTGGAAGGCAAGCCTGTTTACAAGGGCATCCAGGCTGAAGGGACCGACTGGATGACCTGTTTCTCCAAGGCCGTTGTTGCGCAACTTGACTATGTTCTTTCAGATGCGCTTACCTTCCCGGAAAAGGATGGGCGTCGCGTGGAGCTGTGGCGACCGGGCGTTTCGATTGGTGATCCCCAAGACTTCATGGAGCGCTACACAGACTTCCATATTCGCGTAATGGCGCAGGAGCCTATTGATATCCTTGCTAATCCGACCTTTCTGCCGGAAGCAATCGCTGCTCAGGCAGATGCTCTATGGACACCCCAGCGCATGAAGCGGATAATTGACGCGGCTGCCGATTACGGCGTGGCCATTGAAATTAATTCCCGGTACAGGCTTCCCAGCCTGCCATTTTTGCAAATGGCCAAGAAAGCCAGAGTAAAGTTCTCTTTTGGATCGAACATTCATGGGCTGGATGTAGGAAGGCTGGACTATTGCATCGAGGTGGCCAAGAGCTTGGGGCTGACCCGGAAGGACATTTTTACTCCCGCTCCGCAAGGCCGCAAGGCGGTAGAAAGAAGAAAGTTCGTCTGGGCCTCGTAACCCCCTGGCACATTCGTCTGGGGAAGGGAACCGTCCAAGACAATTTTTGGATTATTATCAAGCGGCAACTTCGAAGGCACGCATGCTTTGACGAGCCTGATGCGGCGAACGAATTTGCCTCGAACTACATTTGCCCTTTTGCTTGGTTGTGGGCTTGGAGCCGCGATTGCTGATCCTGAGCCCCGGTTTGACTGGTGGAAGCTTATTGGGTTTGGCGGCGCTGGTGGTTCCTGGCGCATGTTCAATTTACGCAGGCGGCTCAGCGTTCGTTTTTGACTCGAGAGATCCAAAGATTATCTATGCGGCTAATGAGGCTGTGTGGCGGTGAAACGAGACTGGCAAGACATGGAGTATGGTCTTGCTTGGCCCGTGTACGGATACTACCGATGGGCATATGCGCGGTACCCACCCAGCCCCCCATTCACAATTGACGATCCAGCATATCTCTGTGGGGAGGGTTCGTTTTATTGCCGTCGGCGCAGATGATCCCAACAATGTCGACGTTCTGTGGGGGACACGCGGTAGTCAGGGCCAGAGCCGGCTGTGCGCTGCGCACGATCGTCACCGTAGGTAGTAGCACCTGGAGGCTCATTTGTGGGTTCAAACTTAAGTAGGGTCACCGAGTAATATCCCGTATCCGGCAGCTTGTTCCAAGATTTACATTACAACTTGTGGAGGCGGCGTTTGGTATAGTCCGGTGACAGGTCGTCCCGATGCAGTCGATGATGTTATGACACCCATACGCGTTGCTCCGTAGAAATCAGGAGGTCTAAATCATGAAACTTTATGGCGTTCTCGTTCTGGCGCTATCCGCTGGAGTAGCCCCAGCGGCTGCGTTGCGTCCACATCCGCGGCTGGAGCTGACGCCTGCGCTAATCCAAGAACTGCGTTCTTTGCGAGAGCGTAGCGACCCCCTCTGGACCAGGTTTTCCCACTGGCTGGCCAGCCAGCCCAAAGGGCGGGAGGGCAATCTGGTACTCTCCTACATGCTTACCTATGTTGTCACAGGTGGGCACCAGTATTTCGATTGTGGCTGGGAGATTGTGCGTTCCAAAATTTACCGTAACGGCTTCGACCGCAGTGCCGGTCTGATGCCCATTCTGGATCTTTACAATGGCAATAAACATCAGGCTGCCTTCCAGGGCGGCGTGTTATTGGGAGTCATCGCTCATTTTTACGATTGGGGATACCTGGAGCTTACTGCCGACCAGAAACGGGATATAGTTGACTGGCTGAATGCCACGACGAGATTCGAACACATGGAATGTCCTGAAGGCCGCCTCTATATGCGCAATGATGGCGCTTCAGTCACCCAGGGGGTTGCTGCCGCAGCATACGCTACCTTCGGTGAAAATCCTCAAGGAGAGCAGCTGATGGCCTGGTTCCGTGAGCGCTGGAAGGAGACTTTGAAGGCTCTGGATATTATTGGCAAAGGAGGAGCTAGCGGCGAGGGAAATGCGTATGGCACCTCGCCGACGGCATTGGGCATTATCACAGCCGCTAACATCGCTTATACTGCGGCGGGAGAAGAACTCTTTACATCGCATCCTTACTTTCGTCAGCGTTTATTGTATGATGCCTTCGCCGCATATCCGGACACCATTGGAGGACCGGATGCTGTGGTGAAATTCCCGGACAGGCCATTCGTTGAGCAGGCCTCTATCGGTGGCGATGGGAGACGAGCGGCATCGTGGCATAGTCGCGGCTTACGCCACAACGGGCTGATCCTCGCTCGCCGTTTCGCGGGAACCGAGGAAGCGGATATCTGGAACTGGGTTTACCGTCAACCTGCGGTAGATCGTGCATATGACGATGGCGAATGCGTCTATGACTTGCTCTATTACTCCCCGCGTCCCACATTGGTCAAGCCGAAGCGGTTATCTTTTTTTGATCCAAGCATGGGTTACGTGTACATCCGCTCAGATTGGGATTCTTCGGATGCGACCTGGATAGCATTCTGGGCCGGACCGCACATCGATACCCATCAACATCTGGATCAGGGGGCTTTCACGATTTTTAAGCGACGGGATCTTGCGCCCAAAACCGGTCATTATGATACAGACAGCGTTTTTTCTCCGCATCACCTGGCGTGGTACACGCGAACGATCAGCTCCAATGGAATTTTGGTGGGTGACCCGCATGAGATCTTTCGCGGGTTCATAGCCGGAATGGGATGCGACGGTAACGGCAAGAGTTTGAGCAATCCCGCGAATGTGAACTGGCCCGCTTGTATCCCCAACGACGGTGGCCAGCGTACTTTCTTCCCCCATGGAATGAGCGTACGGGATGCGGACACATTTGAGAAATACCGGGACGCTTACGACGTGGCGCGTGTGGTGGCATTCACTGATGATGGGCGTGCCGTATCAGTCGCGGCAGACATCACCAATGCGTACAACAATCCCCGCTATACCACAACAGGCAACTCTCCCAAGGTCAATCGGGTGTACCGGCGGCTGCTGTACATCCGGCCTTTGGCTATGCTCGTGGTAGCCGATACGGTTGAGGCTACCAACCCAGAATTTGAGAAAAAGTGGCTGCTGCACGCGCTTGACCGTATCGAGGTGGGGGGCACCGTTGAAAACATCAGCGCGGGAGAAACCATACACCGTAATGTAGACCAGGCCAAGATCGTCGTGGATGACGCCGACCCCTCGGACAAGTACCAGACCACCTTCGATCTGCGCCGCGGCTACGCCGCCCTGCTCGTGAAGACGCTTTCCCCCGAACCGTTTCATTACCGCAAGGTTGGCGGGCGCGAGCCGGCCGACACCGTACACGACGACCTTTACAGCCCCAACCACACCGCCGGTCACTACCATCGCCACATCAAGGATTTCTGGATCAAGGATTACAGCGAGGGCGTGATCCCCAACCACAAGTCTTTCAACTGGGCTCCCGAAGGCCCCAACGAAGCCATGGGCGCGCCGGCTTATGTTCCTGTCTATGGTCCGGGCTATGGACGCTGGAGACTTGAGATCGAAATGGATAACGCCAACAGGACAGACCATGTGATTAATGTCCTGAAGGCCACATTGAATCCAAAAGAAGTCTTACCACCTATTCGGAAGGTCGAAAATGGTAACACGTTCGGAGTAGAAATTACCAAGGACGGCGCCAGATATATGGTGTGGTTTCGCACTGATGCCTTGGAGCCGCCTCGCTTGGGAGTGACCAAATAAAGAGAAGGGAAATGCCTAATACACGATGGCATCTGCCGTTTCGCCCATTTCGGGTCAGGCTTTTGGCGCCATGGCCATCGAGAAGGCAAACTGCAGCGTAAAGTTTTTTTTGTGTACTGGGGGGCAACAATGAGCGATGTCACGGACTTATTTCCAATGGACCGGAGGCAGTGGCTGGCTGTGGCTCTGGGGGCGCCGCTGATCCGAACAGCCGAGCGGCGCAAGACAAACGTTGTTTTCTTCATGACGGATGACCAGGGTGCTTGGGCCAGCAGCGCCTATGGGTGTAGGGACCTACGCACTCCAAACATACAACGGCTGGCTGAGGGCGGCGCCCGTTTTACCCGCGCCTTTTCTTGTACGCCGGTGTGCTCGCCGAGCCGCATGACTTATATGACGGGGCAGATTCCTTCCCAGCACGGCGTGCAAGACTGGCTTGAACCGGAAGATAGTTACGGCTCTGGTTCACGCCGCTTTCTTGAGGGACACACAACGTACTCAGAGGTGCTCGCCCACAACGGTTACACGCTAGGACTGTGTGGTAAGTGGCATATGGGTGAGGATGAAAAGGCTCAGGCGGGATTTACCTATTGGGCCTCTGTGCCAGGTGGCGGAGGGACTTATCGCGACCCCTTGTTCATCAAAAATGGCGAGCGATTTCCATACAAGGGGTTCAAGACGGATGCTGTTGGCGATTTCGCCATCGAATTCCTGAACAAGAATTACAAAAGGCCCTTTTTTCTTCAGGTGACTTTTTATGCGCCCCATACGCCTTATGACTACCAGCCGGAAATGTACCGGCAGTGGCACAACCGGTCGACATTTCCCTGTTTTCCCGATCTACCCATGCACCCTTGGCAAACAGCGGGTACGGCAAAATTCCACGGAAGCCGAGAGGCGAAGCATGCTTATTCTGCGCTGATTACCGGTCTGGATTACAACATCGGCCGCATTGTCACGCGCCTTGAGGAACTGGGTGTTCGTGAAAACACGCTTATTATTTTCACGGCGGATCAAGGATGGAACGCGGGTCACCACGGTGTTTGGGGGAAGGGCAACGGAACGATTCCGTTTAACATGTACGAGGAATCATTGTGCGTGCCGCTTATCTGAAATCATCCTGGGAGAATCCGCTCAGGTCAGGTGCTCACCCCCATGGTTTCCAACTATGATTTTTTCCCGACCATTTTGGACTATCTCGGCATAGGAATTCCGAAAGACGGTGTCAAGCGTCCTGGTCGAAGCTACGCGCCATTTCTTCGCGGCGAATCACCGGCCTGGCGGAACCGCCTTTATTTTGAATACGCGTATGTCAGGGGGGTACGTACGGAGACTTTAAAGTATGTGGAGCGTAGCAGGGAATGGCCGAGCGAGCTATGGGATTTGGAGGCCGATCCCGGAGAAACCCGCAGTGTTATTGGCGACCCACGATATCAAAAACTGCTGGCAGCATTACGTGATGAGATGCGGGATTTTTTCCGCATACACGACGCGCCGCCGCTTGATGAATGGCGCTTGACAACGAAGCAGAAGATGCCGGAGTACCGCAGGTTCAAGGAACACTAATGCTGGTAAACAGTCAGGCTCGGAATTCTCGTTGGCGGTGACAGACTCATGTTTGCGGCGCGAGGGATAAGGATGGATTCCAGCCCCAAAAACGGGTAGCGAAGGTTGACGTATATCTTCTGCTCAGGTTCCGGGTACCTATCGAAAAGCAGGAAGTTCCGATCAAAAGTATTCTGCGTGCCCGCTTGTAACTCCATCTGCCGGTATAGGCCAATTGATCTTCCAAAGTCTGCGACGGCATAGTTGCTGGCCCGGCCAAACCGGCAAGCATCGTTCTGGTAATAATGCCCAGCCGCGTAAGGAAGATCTGCGAGCAAGCTAATACGTGTGGCCGAGTTGGTACGTGAAGGCGCCGTAAGTTTTATGACGGGGCTTGTCCACGCGCTGAATGGAAACTCCGGGAATAAGGTTGAGCGTATCTGGGATGGTTCGCAGTCCTCGCCGCCGATAATCGGTCTCGTCGAGGGTCACGGTTGCAGGTAGCCGCCAACTTCCAGAGCGGCGATCCGATGCTGTACGGCGTGATTTTGTTCTTGGAATTGTTATATGCGACGCTGAAGACAAGACACAGAAGCGAAACTTCCACCGCACTGTTGTATGTTTCCTTGATGGGGTAGATTGCAAATCACTGTCGGTCTATCGCCATGGCCGTTTCACCGATAAGTTGCTGGAGGTGGGGCGGAAGCGGAAGGATTTTACCCTACGTGTGACAGAACTGGAGAAATTGTATTAAGGGTGTTGTCGGCGTCACTGCGCCATATTTTATTTCCGGCAAGCTGGCCTGCTCTAAGGGGGCGCCTCAGGGAAACTTTGGAGTCGTGGCGTGCCGAGATCGCCGCCATGTAACGCTTTCACCCGCAGCAAAACAACGTGATCCCCGGTTTACCGAACGCCCATCTCGTAATCGAGCTGCGCGCGGTGCGCCTGATAATCGAAACGAGCTCTAGCCTGACTGATCTGGGCGCGAGTGAGATTGAGCTGGGCTTGGCTGAGTTCGATGATGTTGCCAAGACCGAGGTTGTAGCGTGCCTGAGCCAGCTTTAAAGACTGCTGCGCTTGTTTCAAAAGGGAGGCAGTCACGCGTAACCGTTCAAATGAGCTAACGGCATCAAGATAGGCAAGGCGCACGTCTCGCAGAATGTTGTTAACCGTATTGCGGGCCGCTTCCGACGCCTCTTTCAATCTGGCTCCCGCCTCGAGGCGGCGAGCCTTAAACAGGCCCCCGTTGAGGATGGGTATGTCAACGTTAATGGCTGCGGCGTTCCAGTGGTTCTGTATCGCCTGAATGTGCAACGGTGCTACCCCGGTGAATAGTGATGCGGAGACTACGGGCAGGTTGAGCGTGCGCTCCGCACGGAGAGTCTCTTCAGCGGCTTGTTTAACGAGTTTCGCCCGGTGCAGCTCTGGGCGGTTCGCCATGGCTGTTGCGACCACTGAGTCCCATTGTGGGGGCAGAGTTTCCGGCATGGGCTCTTCAACTAATTCGAATTCTCGAGTTTCCTCAAGCCCAAGCGCATTACAAAGATTCACAGTTGCGGACCGTGCGCCGTTCACTGCGTCATTCTCGATTAGTAGGGCTTCGTCGAGGTTTACCTTGGCAAACGTTACGTCAAGCTCTGACTTCAGCTTGTTACGGGCCAGGGCCGAAGCTTGGTCTACGAGTAGCTGCCGTTCGTGTACTGTCTCGCGGGCGACCCGGAGTACAGCCTGTGCCGCGAGGGCGGCGTAGTAGGCGCGGTCCACGCGCAGTAGCGCCATAGCACGGACGATGCGCTCAGTTTCGGCGGAGGCTTCGGCCGATAGCCGCGCGCTTTCAACCCGATGACGGGTCCGGCCGAAGTCCGAAAGAATCTGGGAAAACCCGATACCGGCGCCGAGCCGATTATAGATGGAGGGGTTGTTGGGCACGCCGGCGAGGATGCGCATGTGATCGTCCTCTGTCAAAGCGCCGGTGACACTGCCGTGCGCTTGAGGCAGAATACCGGAGCGTACCTGAGCAGGGACCGTGGCATCAGCCTCTTTACGCCAGCGAGCCTCTTGAAGTTGCGGATGGTGAGCAAGCGCCATCTGCTCTGCTTCGCGCAGGGTGAGGCGTTCAGCCATGAGGTGGAATGGAAAAATAATTAAAAACCATAGAACGATCTTGTAGAGGCCGGGATTATGCATTGGTAGTGTGCCTATGGGAATCGCTGGACGCCCGGTGGACGTCCTCGTTCCTGTGCCATAAAAAGTAAGCCGCGGGTACCAACAGAACCGTCCAGGTCACTGACATTAGGAGGCCTCCGATGATGACGCGGGCCAGCGGTGCATAAGGTTCGCTGCCGGCGCCGAGTTTCAAGGCCATGGGAAATAAGCCAATGATGGTTGCCAGCGAGGTCATAAGAACAGGGCGGAGGCGAACACGGCAGGCTAGCGCGACGGCAGCTCGGACATCCATCCCTTCCGAACGGAGGCTCCGGGTGAACTCGACGATCAAAATGCTGTTGGATACCGCGATGCCAACGAGCATCACCACACCCATCAGCGACATCACATTCAATGTTGTGCCCGTTGTGACCAGCGTGAGCATCAGGCCCGACAGCGCCGGTGGGATAGCGGTGAGGATCAACATGGGATCCACAAACGAACGGAATTGAGCCACCAGAATGAGATACAGCAGGATAACGGACAGAATCAGACCGGCGGCGAAACTGCGGAATGATGCCCACATGCCGAGCACACTGCCGCGTAGGTCCACAGTGAGGCCCTTGGGAATCCGCGTATCGTTGACGATGCGCTGTATGGCGGAGGCGGCAGAGCCGAGGGCCTCGCCGGATGGCCGTACAAAGATGTCGATGACACGGCGCAACTGATAGTGGTCGACTTCTGTCGGCGAAAGAGCGTGTTTTATAGTGCTGACCGCGTCGAGGCGGACTGGCATAGTCAGGTGGCCGCCACGAAGAGGAATTGCGCGAAGGTCGTCCAAATTGCGGATCTGGTCCTCTGGATATTGCACGGTAAGCAAATAGTCGAGGCCGGTTTTCGGGTCGATCCAAAACGACGGCGCAATCATGCCGCTGGAGGTGAGAGCCGTCAGGACGTTATTGACAACTTCCCGCTGATCGAGACCGAGTTGCGCAGCCCGTGTTCGATCGATGTCAACACGCAGGGCGGGGTAATCAATGTCCTGAGGGATGAAAGCTTCCGCGACCCCAGGTAAGGAGCGAATGCGGTTCGCCAGGCCTGTAGCGAGCCGATAGGCAGTCTCAAGATTGGAACCGGCCACCTGCACGTCAATGGGTGCTGGCATTCCCAGATTCAACACAGCGTCCATAAGACCTCCAGTCTGAAAATACGCCTCGATCTCGGGCATCTCGCTGGCCAAAGCGGCGCGGGTACGCTCCATGTACTCAAAGCTTGTATGCTTATGTTCTTTTTTTAAACTGACTTGGACGAATGCGGTATGCACCCCAGAGTTTGACGAGTACATGGATGAAAAGCCGGGGGCCAAACCAATATTGGAGACGATGACGCCACGTTCCTCGGGTGGCACGATGCGACGCACTATGTTTTCTACCTGTTCGATGGCTTTTTCCGTGACGTGAAGACGAGTTCCAGACGGCATCTTGAGATTCATGACAAACTGGCCGGGATCGGTGCGGGGAAAGAAGGCGAGACCCACCAGCGGGTACAATGAAATCGTGAGGAGAAAAACCGCTGCAAAACCTGCTAAAACGCGTATGGGTTGGTCAAGCACGCGGTTGACTACGGAATCATAAAACTGCAGGAATTTCTCGAAACGGGCGTTGAAGGCATGATTGAAGCGCACGCCCCAGGACATGCGCGGAGTGTGCGCAGGCGTTTGGTGGGCTGCTCCAGAAATGAAATGGGCGCAGAACAGCGGCACCACCGTGAGAGCGACAACATAGGAAGCGAGCAGTGAAATGACAACTGCCAACGCAAGGGCGGAGAACAGAAACCGGCTGACGCCGTACAGCAGAGTGACGGGGAAAAAGACTACTGCGGCGGTAAGGGTGGCGGCGAGCACGGGAAGAGCCACTTCCTGACCCCCTTTTTCCGCTGCCACCCGGGGCGTTTCACCAAGCTCGATATGGCGGTAGATGTTTTCCAAAACGACTACCGAGTTGTCGATCAACCGGGAGAACGCCAGCGCAAGCCCGCCAAGCACCATGGCATTGACGGTGCCGCCACCCAGGGCAAGGACGAAAAAAGTCGCGAGCGCCGAAAGTGGAATTGAGAAGAACACCGCCACGGTCGCGCGCATGCTTCCCAGGAAGATGAGAATCATTAGCGAGGTCAGAAAAAGACCCAACGCCCCTTCGTGGATGAGGGTTTCGATGGCGGTCTTCACGAAGAGAGACTGATCGAAAACGACTTTCGTCACCAGTTGTTCGGGAATGTCGACCAGTTTCGACAGAGCGGAACGCATGCCATCGACAACGGCGATCGTGTTGGTATCTCCTCCTTGTTTGAGGATGGGCAAGTATACGGAGCGCTGGCCATCAATGCGGACAATGTTGGTCTGGATCTGATGAGAATCTTCGGCGTGACCGATGTCGGCCACGCGTACGGGAGTGAGGCCTTGCATTTTGATCGGAAGCGAGTTGATCTCTTCTACCGTGCTGAGTTGGCTGTTGGTGTAGATGTTGTAATCCAGACTACCGATCTGAACATCGCCGGCAGGAAGAATGAGATTTCCTGACGTGATGGATCGTACCAAGTCCATCAGGCTAAGCTGGTGGGCTTCGAGCTTATACGGGTCCGCATACACCATAATTTGGCGCATCACCCCGCCAAAAGGCTGAGGCACTGAAGCACCCGGTACGCTAGCAATTTGGTTGCGCAGTGTGAATTGCGCAAGCTCGCGGAGCGCCGTTTCATTCAATCCTTCACCCTTGAGAGTGACCAGGCAAACTGGAAGGCTCGAGGCATCGAACTTGAGAACAACAGGCGGCAGTGTGCCGGGTGGCAGCTTGCGCAAGTTCGCCATGGCAAGGTTGCCAATCGAATTCACCGCTGTGTCCTGATTCCATCCGGGCTGGAAAATAACTTTAATAATGCTGACCCCCGGCAGCGAGCGCGACTCCATGTGGTCAATGCCGCTAGCGAGCGTGAAAAAGCGCTCGAAGCGGCTGGTGATGTCCGTCTCAATCTGTTCGGGAGGCATGCCCGAGTAGAAGGTGGCGACAACGACGACTGGAATCTGAATCGGCGGGAAAAGATCCACGGGCATCTTCACTAGGGCGTTGACGCCCAGAACAAAAACGATAAGACAGGCGACAAGAATGAAATAAGGTGTACGGATGGCGAAACGGGACATCCTCTCACGCTCCTCATTGCCGGGGAAGGCTGGTTGCGAACTTGGAGTTCACTAACTCCCCCGGATGGAAGCGGCCGCGAGCTGCAACCACAACTACCTCGCCTTCCTTCAAGCCGTCTGTGACTTCAATAAACTCCGGTGTTTCCATGCCCGTCTTCACCTGGCGTGGCTCGAGCCGCGAGGAGGAGTCGACAACCCAGACCTGTTTTCGTCCACTGTCACTATCAGCGGCGACCGACGTGATAGGCACGCTCAGAGCCCCCAGGCTCTTTGCAAGAGTCAGAATGATTTCAGCGTACATACCCGGGATCAGAACCCCTGTGGGGTTCGGCACATCGACTTCTGTACGCATGGTGCGCGTCGAGGTGTCGATACGGTCGGCCGTACGGGCCACTTTGCCGACAAAGGTTCTGCCGAGGGAAGGCACGCTGACTTCAACCGCGGCTCCCACATGCACCATACCCGCCGCAGACTCGGGTACCGGAAATACAGCTCGCAGTACGTTGTTCTGGGAAAGTCGAATGACAGGCATGGCCTGCGTCTGGGAGGCGACGCCGGCCTGAATCATGGACCCGTCGTTAGCATATCTCCAACTGACAACTCCATCGAAGGGCGCAACAACACGAGTGTACTGCATCAGTGTGCGCAACTTGCTTAGTCTCGCCTCAGAGATCTTTATCTGTTCTTGAGCGGCAGCGAGGGCGGAGTGGGCTGCGGCGACCTGCGCTTCCGCCATCTGGTCCCTTGTCTGGGCGTCGTCAATTTCCTGTTGCGCTACCAGTCCGGGCTGGTTTTTAAAGACGTTGGAAAGACGAGAAAAAGTGAGATGTGCGAGTTGGTGCGCGGCTTCAGCGCGGCGGAGCTCCTGTTGGGCACGTTTGAGTTCGGCCCGGTTCCGCTCGATAGCCGCTTGCTCTTGCGCTACATCATCGGCCATCTCCGGAATCTCAATTACAGCCAGAACCTGTCCTTTGCGAACCATGTCACCGATGTCTACATACATGCGCCGGATGTAACCCCCTACTTTCGCCATCACTTCAATTTCCTGAAAAGGGGTTAGTTCCCCCGTAACGACAATGGTACGGTTCAAATCCCGGCGCATTGCGCGGGTAACCAGGACCGAGGAGGCAAGTTTGGGCGCCCCCCCTGATGCCTCGACCATGCTGGTTTTCCCGCATCCGGCGAGTGACGCCAGAAGCAACGAGACAAAAAGGAATGGGATCCAGATTCTTTTCATAAAGCCAACTTACAGATTCCTTGCGGCTTGGAATAAAGCAGAAATGGTAAAACTTCCCGAACGGCACAGGTCAATTACCCGCTGTTCCTCTGCGACCATTTCGGCTGCAAGTCGTACGATCTGGTCGCAGTGCTCTTCGGGGATGGTTATCGCGCCGTGGCAGTCCACGAAAATCAAATCTCCGGGCCTGATGAGCAAACCGAAGATTTCCACCGGAACGCTATATTCGATCATGTGCACGTAGGAGTGCGAGACTGCAACGTGAGCCGAAAAGGTTGGAAAGCCCGTGTGCTCCAGGTGCGCAATGTTGCGCACAGCTCCGTTGGTCACCAGGCCACGGCAGTGCAGAGCGCGCAAGACCTCCGCGTGGAGATTACTCAACACGGCGCCTTGGCCCGGGACTTTATCCACATCCTCGACGACAGCGACGCGCGGGGCAGGGTAGCGCTCGAACTCTGCCCACCATTCTTTGAGATCGTGGCAGGTGTAACCACAGACGGGCGGGTCTGCGGAGCGAACCCGGCTCGTCACAGCGTAACCCACCACCGACGGGAATCCGCCAATGCGGCATTGGAGCCCGGGCAGCGTAAAACCCTCATTTTTTAACCGAAGCCCAAGCCGTTCGATCGCGTTGGCGATTTTACACGTATCAAAGGCCTGAATGGCTTCGCACTGTGCCGCAGTGAGATGAGAATTGGTGCCCATTTACTGCTTAAGGGGTATGCTATGACACGGCCGGCGAATTTCGTATCCTGTCGAGACAGGAAAATAAGCCTGTTTCGGCCGGTAACTGTACGGGGAAGCGACAAATACAGTCGGGACAGGATGCCACGCATATGCAAAGGTTGTTAAGCTGACCCACAGCACACTTCACTGAAGGGCGAACTGTGGTAACCACAACAGCTCAACCCGAAGTGATCGTACTGACGGGCTGTCCCAGGCGGGCGCGGCAAATCCGGCTGGTTCTGCAACCGCAGAAAGTCGGCACTAGGCAAGTTGCCACCTTGGATGAGTGCCGCGGGAGCATAGACCCCTCGAGGCCACAACTACTCGTGCTGGACAGTGTCACCACGGATCTCAACTGGCAGCAGGTGTGCGATGTTGCCCGTACGGCTGGTGTCCCGTTGATCGCAATCGTCGAACGGTTCGATTCGCGGCGCTGGGTGGAATTGTTCAAGGCCGGAGTTCTGGACGTCATGTCGGATCCGATTCCGGCCCCCCGCCTCCAGATCGCCGTTCACGATGTCTTTTTCGGCGCTGGAAATCGAGCCATTGCGATGAGGAATCGTCCAAGGCGGTTTCTGAGTGGGTTCCGCGGCTGGCTAGGTTTATGAAGCCTCCACTTCCCATTGGGCGACGAATAAGACAATATGGGATCAGAGGCGACTTTCTAATGTCCCACCGGCCAACACAGTCGATCCTCCCCGGCATTAGACTTGCTTTGGCATTGGGATACGGAGGACTTCTTGGGCTGTTAGTGTTTTTGGGGCTTTATGCGGCGCGAAGCTTGGGATACGTTAAACGAGCGGAGGCTCACAGCAGCCGTACCTATATCGCGCGAAGCGACAGGTTGGAGGCTGTCCTTTCCAAAGGTTACGCTGCAAGCGGCGTTGTCAGAGATTACTTGCTCGATCCTGATGCCGAATCAATCGAACGCCACAGAAAAACCGCTTACCAGAAATGGGCTGAGACGTTGGAGGCTTTGCAAGAATATAAGCATTTCGCGGCAAGGGCCAGGGCTGACGCTATTCGGATGCTTGAGGATGATATGGACCGCTACTGGGCCGTTGCAGGTCAAAGCCTCGAATTGCGCGGACAACGGCGAATCCGCATGGGGTATGAAGTGCTTACGGGGCAACTAGTGCCTTTACGGGACCGCTGGCTGGCGATGTTGAACGAATTGAGGATTCTCGACCGGCGTGACCTGCACAGCAATATCTCCAATGCAGCCATGGAACTGGAAGGATTGGAGCGGAGGTTGTGGATAGTTTTGTGCGTCAGCGTGCTGCTGGGGATCTTTCTGGCCGCCGGAGCGTGGCGATACCTGCTGCAACTCGAGAAAACCGCGCAAGAGCAATACAACGCTTCCGTAGAATTCGCAGACCGGCTTGAGGAGCTTTCCCAACGGGTATTGAACGTTCAAGAGGATGAGCGGCGCAGACTGGCCAGAGAGTTGCACGACGAAGTAGGCCAAGTGCTTGGCGCCCTGCTGGTGGATCTAGGGCAAGCGGAGGGCGCGTTATCCTCCTCTTTTGAAAAAGTGAGAAAGCGGCTCCGGTCTGCCCATCGTCTGGCCGAGACCGCATTGAATACGGTTAGAAATATGACCCTGCTTTTGAGGCCTTCTATGCTCGACGACCTGGGCCTGATCCCAGCATTGTATTGGCAGGCCCGGGAAACATCGCGGCGTACGGGGATGGACGTGCGCGTCACGGCTGAGCAGGAGGACCTGGATTTGCCTGATCCGCTGCGGACTACGATCTATCGCGTTGTCCAGGAGGCTTTGCAAAATGCAGCCAGGCATTCGCGAGCGGGCAGCGTGGAAATCGTCATCCAGCTCGGCGATGGCGGATTGCGGATTCTGATTCGTGATGACGGCCAGGGCTTTGATCCGAAGACGACGAAAGGCATCGGGTTGTTGGGAATGCAGGAGCGAGTTTCACAGTTGGGTGGTGAGATGCTGGTCGAGTCGGCGCCGGGTCACGGAACGCTGCTCAAAGTCCAGTTGCCGCTGGAATCAGGCGAGGATGCTGCAAGGAAAAGTGCATGAAGACGACTATTCTGCTCGCTGACGATCACACTATCATGCGGTCTGGTCTCCGCATGCTGTTAGAAAAACATGAGGACATGGTCGTGGTGGGCGAAGCTGACGATGGACGTCAGGCTGTCAGGTTGGCAATGGAACTCCGACCCGACGTTGCGGTGATCGATATCGGGATGCCACAGTTGAATGGCATCGAAGCCACACGGCAGATTGTGGCTGTCTCTCCGAAAACCGCCGTGGTAGTCCTCAGTATGCATTCCGACGAAGGGTACGTAATGCGGGCACTGAAATACGGAGCGAAGGCCTACCTGTTGAAGGATTCGGCCGAGGCAGACTTGATTCGGGCTGTGCGCGCCGTGCGTGAGGGCAAGTCGTTCTTCAGCCCAAAGGTCAGCCGCACGCTTTTAGAAGACTACGTCCGGCAATTGCGACAAAAGGGATCGGAAGACACTTATGATCTGCTCAGTTCCAGGGAGCGGGAAATCCTGCAACTGATCGCCGAGGGGAAAACCAATAAGGAAATCGCCAACATTATCAAATTGAGCCTGCACACTGTGGAAACTCACCGCACCCATATCCTGCAGAAATTGAATCTCCACTCGGTATCTGAATTGATCTTGTATGCGGTGCGCAAAGGGATCATTTCCTGAGTGACGCCGGAGCAACGGGATATCTGGTAAAAAGCGTGTACTTCCAAGCCTATCTGCTATGTCCGTCTAGGCCACGCTCGCCAGCAGCTTTTAAAACTCCTTACGTCGTTTTTCTGAGGCCGTCGTCCAATGGGCGCGATACAAGTTGAACGACCTTGCAAAAGCTCGTGGGGGATGACTCCAGGGAAAGTTCGAGAGGCAGTCCTGCGACGGGAGACCGTTATTTCAGACCCTGCTGCGACACAACGCGCGGATGGCGCTGTCGGCCTAAGGTTTTTTGCCAAGCAGCGAACGCCATGTTTCGCGATCTACGAAGCTTCCCTCGATGTTGCTCTCCATCTCCAGAAATAGCGGCCACGGCGCGGTGAACGAAAGCACGTTTTTACCGAGAATCGGCCGGACGCTCTCTCGTGCGGAGATGTCGGTCATGCCTATCAGACCGCGCGGTTGTTCGCGCTCCAATTCGCGGTAGGCAAAGATCCCCAGCACTTGACATCCAGCAGCCCACGGCACGATGACGTTGTCGACCGCAGGGCGTGCGTAATTGGCCAGTACCACCAGCGCCGAGAGGCGGTCGGGGTCCACGAATAAGGTGACGTTCTTGATATCCTCGCGATCGGGGTCAGCCTGCTCAAGCGGCTTCACCACTACGAAGTCAGACGGGATGTTCCGCATCGGTAGCGTATCTACAAAGCTGTGTGCGGTTTCCTCGTTCTTGAGATAGCGTTCGCCGTATAGAAAGTCATCGGCCATCCGGTCCCATCCCGGTCCTTTCATGCCTTCGCCGATGGCGCGGCCCTCATCGAAATCTTTATTACCGGTGGACAAAAAGCGGCAGAAACAGACGACACCACCCGGGAAATCTTCGTAGCAATTGCCGAAGCCCAGGCCGACACCGCCTCCCCAGCACCCATAGGTTTGTCGGTCAAAAGCGCCCACGCGCCCATGTGCCGCAGCGTGTGCGAAGAGGTTTACCACGCATGCCCAACGTCCGGGTTTGAACCGAGTCGCCCCCTCCGGTGCTCGTTCTGCCCAGATCAAAGCCACTGGTCTAAACTCTAGTTCAAGTGCTTTTGCGATCAAGCTTTCCATCGTTTTTACAAACTTCGAATTCTAGCATGTGCCTGCGCGTCAGGCTGGCACTTGTGCAGGAGTGAATATAATACGAACGAATGTGTGCGCAGTGCGCACGGAGCATACGCGAAGCGAGTACCAGTACGCGGCGCGGGTTCCATGGGTCAGCTAGTTGACCGTTCGCTGGAGTTTTGAGACTTTGCGGAGGATGTCATGATAGATCGTAGAGAGTTCCTGCAGAAGGTAACTGGGATTGCGATCGCCTCGGTCACCGCTGCTGCTGTGAAAAAGCCGAACTTCCTGCTCATCCTCGCCGACGACATGGGTTTTTCCGACGCCCGCTGTTACGGTGGGGAAATTGATACGCCAAACATAGACCGAGTGGCAGCCAGAGGGCTCCGCTTCACACAGGCTTACTCCGCAGCCCGATGCGGGCCATCCCGAAGCTGTTTGATGACCGGCTACTACGCGCAGCAGACCGCTTGCGATGCGCAGACGAAGGGGAATATTCCCAACTACACCCGCTGCATTCCCGATTACGTAAAGCCCCTTGGTTATCGCTCATACCACAGCGGTAAATGGCATTTGCGCTTGGCGCCGGGCGAGGGCGGGGTAGGTTTTGATCATTCCTACACACTAATGGATGAGGACCGTTACTTCACACCACGGGGCCTTCTACTGGACGGAGAACCGCTCCCGCAGCCGAGGTTGGAGGATCGCTACTACACCACCACGGCTATCAGCGATTACGCGATTCGCTTTTTGAAAGAGCATGCTCAGTACTACAGCAGCTCCCCATTTTTCCTATACTTGGCCCCGCATTCACCTCATTTCCCCTTGCATGCCCTAGCTGAAGACATCGAGAAATATAAAGACAGGTTCGCCGACGGCTGGGATGCCATGCGCATGCGTAAGTGGAAGCGGATGCGCCAGATGGGGCTCATCAATTGCGGCTTACCGCCGCTCGAACGGAATATATGGCCGCGGTGGAACACGCCGGATATGCAACTGTACGCCAAAATCGGCTCCGGCGAAGTGACACGGGCGGTGCCGTGGGCGTCGCTGAGCCCGGAACAGAAGCGCCTACAGCGTACCAAGATGGCGATTCATGCAGCCATGATCACGCGGATGGATCTGGAGATTGGCCGCGTGCTTGAACAAATCGAAGCGATGGGGGCCGGCCGTGACACCGTGGTCATTTTCCTTTCCGATAATGGGGCCAGTGCTGAGCAGATAATTCGCGGCGATGGACATGATCAGGCCGCGGCCCCTGGTTCCTGGAACACGTTCCTGTGTCTCGGCCCGGGCTGGTCTTCTGCATCGAACGTGCCACTGCGCTTGCACAAATCCTGGCTGCACGAAGGCGGTATCTCGTCGCCAATGGTGGTGCACTGGCCAGCGGGAATCAAGGATCAGAATCAGCTTCGCCATAATCCTTGCCATTTCATCGATATTCTGCCCACTCTCGTAGACTTGGCTGGCGGTAGGACCGACGACGGCGCACCACCTGGCGCGCCTCCCCTTGCGGGTCGCAGCCTAGCCAAGGCGTTTCAGAAGGACGGTACTGCGCCGCGCGATTTTCTGTACTTCAACCATAATGGGAACCGCGCACTGCGTGTCGGAGACTGGAAGCTGCTCTCTACCAGCGCGGGCTTTCCGGTAGGCTCCACATGGAGAGACTGGGAGCTTTATGATCTCAGTAAAGACCGTTGCGAACAAGTGAACTTGGCAGGTCTGCAGCAAGAACGGATCACTCAGATGATAAAGCAGTGGACGGAGATCGACGCAAGTTACGCGAAACAGCGGGAAATGGCTCCGCCGACAATGAGGCGGTTTATAACGGAGCGGGACGCAGCCCAGACTCGTGCGCCAACAAAATGAATGAATGATGGATCTCAGAGCTGGCACGCGCCTACCGATCGGCAAGGATCCAAACAGGCCAAAGGCTTGGCGGTTGGGTGCGGGGTCTGTTTCCAGTCTGTCGACACGGGCACTGCGAGCCGAAAAGAGCCCACGTGAGATGTGCGGCGATGCGCACTACGCTTACAAGGTTACTGGAACGACCTCGAAATTAAACGCCGGAAATGGAACCAGGTGTGGCGATGCTCCCGGTTACCTGCATGGGCGCCCGGCCGGGCGAATTCAAGGCGCAGTGTTACAATGCATATCCGCGAGGCCACCGATATTATTGCGTCCGTCGATGCATTCGAGCATTTTGACGATTGTCGAGCTTGTGGCCATTAACAGGTTATGGTGGGTACACAATTGGTTCGCACGCGAATTCACTACCGCCACAATCCGTTGTCGGATCATCGAACGAGACGCCGTTTTGTAGGTGGTTAAAAATAGCGCGGGCTGATAAACTCATCCAACTTCGCTCGGACACTGGAGAATGCTTGTTCTAAAAGCGCCTACGGGCAGTAATGGCGCATATTTTCCAGTCGGCGCGCCGCGAGCGGTCCAGGTGCGATGCACGTGAAGACTCCGGGAAGAATGTATAGGTTTGCTGAAAGAACCCCGTGGGCGGGTCAACTGTGCCCTTTCGCGGCAGTTGCCCGAAAAATCTCGCTGGCAATTTTGTCACCGATGGCTAGTGATGCCGTCGCTGCAGGACTGGGCGCATTCAGCACATGCAAGGAACGGTCGGACCGGGCGAAGTAGAAATCTTGCACCAAGGCGCCGTCCGGGGCGATTGCCTGGGCCCGGACGCCGGCGCCTCCAGGCTGTAAATCCTCTAGTTGAATCTCCGGGACTAATTGTTGTAAGGACCGGCAGAATAACTTTTTGCTGAAAGAGCGTAAAAGCTCATCCAGACACATTCTGGGATAGCGGAGCATAAAGCGCCAGAAACCTTCGTAGCTTAATATATCTGCCAGGTCACGCAAGGAGATGTCCGTCTTACGGTAGCCTTCACGCGCCAACGCCAGCACAGCGTTCGGCCCCGCTTCAACTCCGCCATAAATCAAGCGCGTGAAGTGTACTCCGAGGAAGGGAAATTTCGGGTCGGGAACGGGATAGATCAAATTCCGCACTAGGTACTGCTTCTCAGGACGTATGGTGTAATATTCACCACGGAATGGAATGATCCGTAGCTCTCGCTTCAAGCCTGCCATGGAGCTGACGCGATCGCAATGCAGACCTGCACAATTGACCAGAAAGTCACCTTCAAATTCACCCGCCGTCGTATGCGCTATCCAGCCGAAACTGCGGTGCTCAAGCCGCCGCACACACGCGCCAGTGACCACCTTACCTCCAGCTCGATAAATATGGCGCAGCAAGGCTTGGCACACCGCGCCATAGTCAACTATCCCTTCCTCAGGCACTCGTAAAGCAGCCACACCGCCGGCGTGTGGTTCTACCTTTTTGATCTGCTCCGGTCCAAGTATTTCCAGACCCCTGAGGCCGTTCTCCCGCCCACGCCAAAACAGGGCCTCCAGGCGCGGGATTTCCCCAGCATCGGCAGCCACAACCAGTTTGCCGCATATTTCATGCGGCACGTCGTTTTGGGCGCAGAACTCGATCATCTGACGGATGCCGTTCACCGCCATTCGCGCCTTCAGCGAGCCTGGTTTGTAATAGAGGCCACAGTGTAATACGCCGCTATTATGTCCCGTTTGGTGCTGGCCTACCTGGGTTTCTTTTTCAAGGACGGTAATTTTCACTGCGGGCAGTCTTTGCGCCAGTCGATAAGCCGAAGCAAGCCCGACGATTCCGCCACCTACAATAAGAATCTGCATCACTTTTTATCATCATCGGAAAAACCGCCCGAATAGAAATACAAGGCGGTTGTTAAGCAACTATAGCTGGAGAGTCCGCACGGGGCTTTGCGACAGGTTGTCGGCAAGCTCCCGCATGGCTACACTGAAACCCGTTCCTGGGTCGGCGAAGAAGAGTAATTTTCCTGCCCGAGCTGCGGTTGCGCAAGCCTCCGGGCAGGGCGGAATAGTGCCTACAATGTCAAAACCTAAGTATTCTCGAATCTCCTTGACCGGCACCGAGGTCCGCAGAGCCAGCCGATTCACCACGACCACTCCGCAGGCTGTCGCAGGCACCCCCCATGACTCCAGCAACCTGGCGGCTTCCCTGCCGGCTTCCACCGCCAGAGGTTCGGGTTCAACCACGATGACATTGAAGGTGGCTACACGCACCATGTCTGCTTCGGTCAACCAGGCACTGGAGGGCATATCTGCCATCGTAATGTCCCCCAGACTTGCTGTGGCACGGAAGAGTGCCTCGGTGTACCCTCGACGGTTTTCACTACCGACATACTCTTTAGGCGGAGCAAGCAGCACTCGAAAACCGAAGGGTAGCCAAGTCAGCCGCTTTTCGACCATCCAGGGTTCAACCGTCCCATGCTCACCATTTAACAGGTCTCCGCTGTGAAGCGCGGGAGATACCTGGAGATGGAGCGAGAAGCTGGAATACAAACCAGTCTCGACTGCAATAACCTTCTTGCCAGACTGCGCCAGTGCCGCCGCCACATTGAGGCATACGGTCGTGGTGCCTACCCCTCCTTTGGCGCCAAGAAAATTCAGAATTCGCGCCTCGCCTTTTTCCCGGTGTTCGTGGAGCAACTGTGTGTAATACCGGTGGCGTTCGAGTGCATGCCGAACGCATCGCATCAGGGAAGCGGTATTCATCCGGCCCTTTACCAGATAATCCTGCGCCCCTTCGCGGACCACGCGGAGCGCAAGGCTGGCGTCGTCCAGCTGGCTCAATACAATGATAGGAATTGATCCGGCTTGTTCCGACATCCGCGCGAAGGTTTCAAAACCCTGACTGTCAGGAAGCATAAGGTCAAGCAGGATGATGTCGATACCGCCTCGCTGGAGGCGCTCAAGGCCTTCTGACAGGCTTCCGGCAACCTCAATCGAGAAGTCTGCTCTCTCCGCATTCAGAGCATCGCGGAGTTGTGCTACCGTAGCCTGATCGCTTTCAACTACGAGAACCCCGGAAACAGTCTGATTCATACAGAAGCACCATTGTACAGCTTCAGCCATATCTGTCGTAGCATATATTTACGCCGTTGGCTGTAAGATTCGTGAGGTGGTAGGTTTGCTTTATGTTTGCAAAAAACAAGATCACCACGCATTTTTGGGCGCCCGCGCTAACTGTGTGGTTCATGGGTTCAGCCGCCGCGCAACGGCCGGCAGTAAATTACGACGAGTCCAAAGTTCCATCCTACACGCTGCCCGACCCTTTGGTTATGCAGGACGGCCGCAAGGTGACCACTGCCAGCCTTTGGTGGAAAGAACGCAGGCCGGAAATTTTGCGGTTGTTTGAGACCAATGTTTACGGACGCAGCCCAGGCAGGCCGAAGCATATGACGTTCCAGGTCACCTCGGTCGAGCCCAATGCACTAGGTGGGAAGGCCATTCGCAAAGAAGTTACTGTCTTTTTTTCTTCCGCCAAGGACGGGCCAAAGATGAACATGCTCATCTACCTGCCCAAAAACGCACGGAAGCGCGTCCCGATGTTTTTGGGACTGAATTTTAACGGGAACCAGTCTGTTGCAAACGATCCCGGCATAACCATGTGCACTAATTGGATGCGCAATAATCCCGCCATCGGCATAATCAACAACAGGGCAACCGAAAAAACGCGCGGAGCCTCCGCATCGCAATGGCAGGTGGAGAAGATTCTGTCCCGCGGTTACGGGCTGGCCACAGTGTATTACGGAGACATCGACCCGGACTATGATGACGGCTTTCAAAACGGAATCCACCCTTTGTTTTATAAGCCCGGACAGACGCGACCCGCGCCAGATGAGTGGGGCTCGATCGGCGCTTGGGCCTGGGGTTTAAGCCGCGCTCTTGATTACCTGGAAACCGACAAGTCGGTGGATGCGCGGCATGTTGCTGTTATCGGGCATTCCCGGCTGGGTAAAACGGCCCTGTGGGCTGGAGCACAGGACACACGCTTTGCGCTGATGATTTCCAACGATTCCGGTTGCGGCGGCGCTGCTCTCAGCCGCCGTAAGTTTGGAGAAACGGTTGAGGCGATCAATACTGCCTTTCCGCACTGGTTCTGTCAGAACTTCAAGAAGTACAACGGCCGGGAAGAGGAATTGCCGGTGGACCAGCATATGTTGATTGCCTTAATCGCTCCGCGACCGGTTTATGTGGCCAGCGCACAGGAGGATCTCTGGGCGGACCCGCGCGGCGAGTTCCTTTCTGCCAAGCTAGCAGGCCCGGTCTATAAATTGCTGGGCGCCGAAGGACTCGACGTGGACGATATGCCGCCAGTGAACCATCCAGTCATGAAGACAGTGGGCTATCATATTCGCGCCGGAAAACACGATGTGACGGAGTATGACTGGGAACAGTATTTGAAGTTTGCCGATATGCACTTCAGAGGTGGAACCCGCTGATCATGGCTTCTAGGTTGAATGAACGGTTCAAGCGCAGACTCGCTGGTATTTCTTGCGCCGTTGATAGCTTCGGGTCAGTTCCAGGTAGACGCCCAGATCGCGATCTAGGTCCGACTGTGTTCCGTCAAAGTAGAAGTTTCTTATAGGGATGCCACCAAGGTCGCGGCTTAAGCGCGGATAAATGGCCTCACAGACGATGCCGTTCATACAGGTGAACGGACTGATATCGATAATGCCATCGGCGCCTTTTTTCGCGAGGTACACGGCTTTTCCGACGTTGAGGACCATTTCCCCCATAGCGCCATCCCTGGGCAGATACGGGCGCGCGTACTCCAGCACTTCGTAGATATCCGGTTCTTCAAAGCCTGCAAACTCTTCGCGGAACGGCTCCATAAGGGCATGTTCGTCGCGGTGTTGAATGCGGTCGCGAACCCAGGCCCCCAACCCCTCCAGCGATACAAGCCGGCCTGTCATCTTAAGCTTCCTGAACCGCTCGGAGTTTGTATACCAAACCCATTCGCTAATATCGGAAAGCCAGGCTTCGGCGCCGAATTCTTCTAAGCGCCGCACCAAATCTTCATTCGAGAACGTATTTAACCGGCAGAAAATTTCACCTACAATGCCAATCAGCGGAGTGTTGGGAGTCCGGTAGATAGGGATCTTTCGGAAAGCCTCCCGGCTTCTGATCAACGACGCGCGGATAGCCCGCAGCTGCGGACCTGGAGTCGTAGGAGTCGACTCAATGGTCGAACAAAGGTCACCCAGACACTGTTCGTACACGGCGTCCGTGTCCCCTTTTACGCGCTCGTATGGCCTGTACCGGAGCAGTAACTTCTGGAGGATGTCAGCCGAAAGCAGAGCCCGCCACCCAGTACGAACGAACGGGCGAGCAAGCTGTCCCAAGCCTTCGTATGCGTTGTCGCTTGTCGGTGAAAGGATCATAGTGTGCCTGTACCCGTTCTTTTCCAGCACACGCTTCAGGTATGGGGCATACTGTCCGAATCGGCAAGGTCCTTCGGCGGTCGGCATAAAAAGCGCGATTTTGGAAGGCTCTACGTCCGGCCGTTCCAATAATTTCATGAAATCCCCCACTGTGACTTTAGCGGGGTAACATTCGTCGCCGGAAGTATAACGCCCACCTAGTTCCCGGGTACGCTCATCAGAAGGAGGGACGATATCAGCATCCACTCCAATTGCCCGGAAGACTGCCGCGAAAGCCTTTGCGCTTCCGTAAGCCATCGGGGGGATGTAAACCTTTTTCCCCGTTAGTGGATGATTTCCGCCGCCTTCGCTACTTGTAGTCCAGACTGATAACATCGCAGAATTCCTTTGCTATCCAGGTAAGCTTCACAGCGTGTCATGTAACCGGTATCATTACCATGCCCGTCAAACTGCAGCACGAGTAACGGCGAGCCGGCCACCTCGCGCGTGAAGTGTTTGATGTACGAGTCAGGTCCACACTTAAAGTTAGAAACGTAGACGATATGCAGGCTGGGCCTGGAAGCCGCCAGGCGGGCGGCTGCCAATATTTTCCGGCCACTCGTCCAGTACATATTGGGATGCAGATCGTTCACTGGCTCCCGGCCTGTCACCAGGAAATCAATAGGGATAACATTGGCTCCGTAACGGTGGCGCAATTTCCGTGGCACATCGCAATTAATGTTGCGATCGTAAATGTTGTATCCGCGTCCCACAAGGATGATGCCCGGCTCCCCTGTGCGATCCAGGATTTCCAGAGCCCGGCTGCCCGCTTCGAGCAAGGACCTCTCGAATTCTCGCTGTGTGGCATATGCAGCATCCACCGCTCTGTCGCTGGCGCGCCGGGAGATGCCGAGGCGATGCACCATCGCCGCCAGCGCTTTCTTTACCGCCTCCCGCCCCAGCCGGAAGTAGAGTGTGGGAATCAGGAACTTGTACGCCTGCTCTTCAAGACGTGGAGCGGATTGTACTACATAGGGCAGTGTTTGATTCCATGGGCAGAAGTGCGCAGTACAACCTGACTCATCTCCGGATTCGGCGTCCATGACGTTGGGTAGTAATATGTAATCCACCCCCGCCCGCAGCAAGGCTGCAACATGTCCGTGGGCCACTTGGATGGGATAACAGGGTTGAGCTAGGGCCAGTTCCACTCCCTCAGAAGCGATCCTCGGATCAGTCTGTGGTGACAAAACCGGCTGCATCCTGAGTTCCGTAAAATACCTGTGCCAAAACGGATAGCGGTCGAAAATGGACATGGCCCGCGGGATTCCAACCCGAAGAACCGAGCCCGAATTGGACGCGGGCGCCTCCGATACGATGCGCTCCATCAACTTGTCGCGATACGCGAAAAGGTCCTCGATAACCGGCGTGCGGCCCGTGGAGAGGGGCTTGCGAAACTTATCGGAACACTTGTCGCCCCAGTAGCTTTTCTGGCCTTCGATGGTGAATTCCTTGATGTCGCAATAGTTCGTGCAAGCTTTGCAGACAAACTCGCGCGTAGTCATCGACAGGCGGCTTAAGTCATATCCGCGGAAGGTTGATCGTTTGCCGGTAGCACGGTGCCAGTCCCGTGCAATGAGCGCCATCCCAATTGCTCCCATCACCCCGTTGTATGGCGGAATCGTGATTTTCTTTCCCAGCACCTTGGCGAACGCCGCCGCAACAGCATCGTTATATGCTGTCCCGCCCTGGAAATAGATCACGTTGCCAATTTTCCTGCCACGTACCACACGATTGAGATAGTTGAGGACGATAGAATACGCAAGGCCAGCTAAGATGGATGGGACCGTCTCTCCTTTATGAAGCCATGCCGTTACATCGCGCTCCATGAAAACTGTGCACCGTTCTCCTAAACGGGTCGGTGCAGCCGCCGACAATGCCAGACGGGCGAACTCGCCTTTGATGCTGATTCCAAGCTTTTCCGCCTGCTCTTCGAGGAACGACCCTGTTCCTGCGGCGCACGCCTCATTCATGGCGAAGTCCACGACCACTCCATTTTCGATGGAGATGAACTTCGAATCCTGTCCCCCGATTTCAAAAATCGTGTCCACCATTTCGCCGCCGAGAGTATTACTGACGTGCACGGCGCCTGTTTTATGTGCTGTTATTTCGTCATTCACGACGTCGGCGCCCACCAGTTCAGCGATCAGTTCCCGTCCCGAACCGGTCGTTCCCACGCCTTGAATGACGAGCCTTGCCCCCCACTTCTGCCGTACCTCGGTGAGACCCTGCTGGACAGCCTCGATGGGACGTCCGGCGGTTCGCAGATAAACATCGTGGATTACCGTGCCGGATTCATCCATTGCAACCACGTTGGTGGATACCGAGCCGATGTCTATGCCCAAATATGCAGGAATCGGGCCGTCTCCAGGCGGTGGAACGTACTGGCCTACACGATCCCGCAACAGGACAACGTTTTCCATTGATAATGGCGTGTTTTCTGAAGGCCGCGCCTCAGGTTTGTGTTGATTCAGCCGGTGTATATCCCGAAATGACCTTTTTCGGCGTTCTTCCGACTCGAAAATCGCTGTTCCGATAGCGCCGCACCAAGCATACAGCTCGGGGACAAAAAGGTCTGCCTCTTGTAACTTAAACGCCTCCCTGATTGCAGCCGCGACCCCCGAATTTTGACTTACCGCTCCAATGAAGGCAACGGGCGGCATGACGGGGCGTGACTTTACAATGCTCGCCTTAAAATTTCTTGCTACAGCGTCACACAACCCTCGTAGGATTTGCGCCGGTGCGTAGCCCTTCTGCTGGGCATGGATCATGTCCGATTTGGCAAACACAGAACAACGTCCGGCAATGCGAGCAGCAGTTTTTGCTGTGGCTACCACCGAGCCTACTTCTTCGACTGCGTAATTCATTCGCATCGCCTGCTGATCGAGGAATGACCCGGTTCCTGCTGCGCACTCTCCGCTACGGTCGTAATCGACAATGACAGGGCTAGGCGAGTGATCCTGGGGTTCAAGACGAATGTATTTTGAACTTTCTCCGCCGATCTCGAATACGGTCCGCACTTGGGGATAGAATTCGGCCATCATTCGGGCAATAGCCTTGAATTCGTTTTCGAAATAAATCCCCAAAATCTTTGCGATCGCCCGGCTTCCCGAGCCGGTTACCCGTATTCCTTCGATGCGTTTTTCCGAAACGGTTTCGTAAAATTCCTGGAGTAGATCAAAAGCAGATTGGATCGGACTACCGGCTATCCGCCAGTATTCGGAAATAACCAGAGGCCAGGGATCAGAACCAGGTCTTTCCCAACGTAAAAGGCGGAACGACGGCTTTTCGACACAAAGGGCTTCAAGCACCGGCCTGTCTTGCGGATGGCCTAGGGCCGCAAGCTTGATACTGATGGCGCCAATATCGAGTCCGATATTGATACTCACAACCCGCTCCTCCCCTATACCGGCCCATCATACTAAAACGGAGTACAGATTCAAGATTTCACAGGCCAAAAGGTCGTTTTTGGGGTCCGGTGGGTGGCTGGCAAGGTTTAACGGAGAACGTGGGGACGTACGGAATGACTATCCGAGTGTAAGCCTAAGTGCTGGAACGATCAGTAACGTTCTTCTGTGTCAGGTGATGCAGAGGCATGCTATTTCGAATTGCGCCAGTGAACTGTCCAAACGGGCTCTGTCTATTGTAGTTTGCTTCGAGATCGCACCCGGTAAACCCCTGGAGTCAAAATCGCGACTAGGAAGAGGCGATTGACATCTAGCGACTTTGTTTGCTTGAATGTAACATTGAAGGCAGTACTCCTCAGTAGCTCAATGGTAGAGCATTCGGCTGTTAACCGAAGGGTTGCAGGTTCGAGTCCTGCCTGAGGAGCCAAACCTTTTCTGCGCACCCCGCCCCGCCTGCTGGTTAACGCCTCTCTCCGCCCGTAACTCCGCAACTGGCCGTGTTTTCGCGGCTTCCTCGTCTCTGCTTTGCCCGCCGTGTCCGGCCTGCCGCGCCGATCTGCGGCTTCGCACGGTTTACCGGCGGTGTTCTTCTTCGAGATAGCTACCGCTGCGCGGTAAGTCCGGAGACGCATCGGCAAGGTCTCCCAGAAACAGGCTTCGGATGCGAAATTGGGTTTGCAAGGCCGGGTTGTTACAATCAGCATATGGCTTGGAGTTCCTCGTTCTGGAAACAACTGGAACACCATATGCATGACAAACTCAGCCAAGCACCCTCGGAACTCCATGCCTGGCGCAGGTTGGCGCGTGCTTCTCGGAAAGTCCTGCGGGCCTATAGCACGAACTTTTTCCTGGTGACCCGCTTTTTGCCTCCGCTGGAGCGCGCTCAAGTGGAGGTCATATACGCTTCGGTCCGTTACCCGGACGAGATCGTCGACAGCTTCCAGATCCCGGTCTCAACAAAGCTGGCATTACTTGACGAGTGGGAAGCGGCCTACCGTGACGCCCTCCAACGGCAGGGCCTGCGCGACGCGATCTGCTCCGGCATCCCTTGGATTCTCGCCGGTTTCGGGGAACTGGTGCGCCGTCGCGGGATTCCGCCCCAACACTATCTGAGTTTCCTCCAGGCTATGCGGCGCGACGCGCAGCCGACTCTCTTCCCCAATCTAGCGGCCCTCATCGATGACTATGTGTATGGAAGCGCCATTGTCGTGGGCTATTTTCTCGCTTATGTTTACGGGCATGCGCCAGAGGCGCGGATGGAAGATGTCCTGCACTGCTCACGGGAGCTCGGCATCGCACTCCAGTTGACCAATTTCGCCAGAGACGTTTTCGAGGACTACGGCCGCGGCCGT
>Ga0123519_10002561_pt1 | contig 30741 bp, 61 predicted proteins | sample YelNatPaOPRAMG02_FD_87396 | JGI IMG/M metagenome (GOLD analysis project Ga0123519, IMG submission 87396) | Hot spring microbial communities from Yellowstone National Park - Yellowstone National Park OP-RAMG-02 (version 2) | ecosystem: Environmental > Aquatic > Thermal springs > Hot (42-90C) ... | reverse complement strand
TAGATAGGGTTGATGCTCCCGGCTGGGTTTTGGATGCGGCTCTGTATCTTAAGGATAGCTTGGATGCGAAGTACGTTAGGGTTCACATCGAGATAGATGGGCCGGATAGAGCGTTTCCAATCGACTTCTCACCGTTTGGCTTGAAGGAGTTCAACGTTTCTATGCCAGTCGGCTTCGGAGCGTATCTCCTACGCTACGATGATGCGAACAAGGTTTACGTAGGCGCTGTGACGCCGAGCAACCCCATTCCGTTCAGCAAGCGGTTCGAAGTCAAGTTGATCGCACCATCTTCGCCAGTTGAAGAGACTACAAGCCTACCGATAAAATACCACGCCACATACAGCTTAGCTAAGATCATAGATGAGAAGGAGTTTAGGAGGAGTTTGCTTGAGCTTCTGTGGCCAATCCGCATACTTGAGCGGGGGGAGATTAAACTTTGAATGTTCCAGACTGGTTTGTGCCAATCTTCATATTCGCTGTGATAGACTGGGTTGTGGTCGAAAACATATTCCTATGGCTCATGTATAGGGAGATTAAGAAGCTTAGGGGCGAGTTGAAGGAGGCGCTGAAGAAATAATGGTGGAGCAATATGGTCCGATAGATTACGCGAAGCTGGCTGAGAAGCTGAGGGGGGAAATGGTTAAAGCCTTCCCCCGGACTCAGACCTTCTCCTTTGAAAATCTTGACGTGTTGGAGGCGAACAACCTTGTGAAGCACGGCGCCTCCCCCCCGGACTACCGCAAGGACAAGCTGTTCGTTTTCCTCGGTCCGGCTGGGCGCATCTACTCCATGGATGAGGAGGGTAACTGGGTTCAGGAGTACCTCCACCCCTATGAGGCAACACCTTCCCCAGCAACCCCGAAGATCAGGTGGAGGGCTACGTGCTGGAGTGGGCTTTCAACCGTTAACGGCCTCTTCTTCTGCGGTATGCTCTTGGGCTATACGCCTCCGAATGGGGTGCTCCGCCTCAACCCAGACACCCTGAATTGGGAGGCTAAGCTCGGGGGCACCACAGAGTTTATGGCTATGGAAGTTTACAAGGGCAACCTATACCTTGCAGATTGGGCTGGGGAGATATGGCGCCTCCCGAATACAAACATCAACCTATCCTTCGTAAGAGACTATGTGCTCCCAACAGGCCTACACGCAACCTGTGTTAAGCGCTTCTCGGTCGACGATAGCCTCTACTTCGGGGAGGCGGCTGACCACGCGTACGAAACACTGGCGAGGAGGGACATAAACCTCTACAGCTTCAACCTTTCAACGGGCATTTGGGGCGTGGCCCACACCTTCCGCAACGAAATGGGCATAACGGCGCTTGAGGAGTATCGGGGTAGGCTTTACATAGGTATGAACAGTGGAGCCGTGTACAGCTACGACGGCTCAACATACAGGAAGGAGGCTGAGCTGGGGCTTATTCCGATAATGCGTATGGTTAGGGTAGGAAAGATCCTACTGATATGTCAGGGTTCACGCTTAGGTGGAGGTGCGCTGTGGGCGACTGACGGGGCTCAGTACTGGAAGGTGTTTGACTCACCTCTAGCTATTTCGGATGTTGAAGAGTTCTTCGGGAGAATCTACGTCTCAACCTGCTGGAGTAAGGAAAACCTAACCTCGTCAACCGCACACGTCATAGGAATCAACGCCTCAGAGTTAAGCACGAGGAGGCTGCACCCGCAGACCCAGTACTTTAGGGACGACGACTTGAACGTGGAGTGGAACAACCTAGCGATAAGCGCGGGTGACACAACCTTCCCAGTGGCCTGCTTGGGCTACGACGTCTACCTGGAGTTTCTGAGCAGTGTAGGTGGAACCCTAACCATAGAGGAGGATATGGTTGGGGACGGGGATTGGAGGACGTATGCTACTGAAACCATAGCGGCGAACACGCCTAAGGTCATACCTTTAACGGGTAAAATGGCTTTTATACGTTTAAGCTACAACACCGCCTCAACCGTTAGAGCTAAGGTTACGCTGGTGCCGAATAATGGGTAGCTTAGCCCCATTCTGGTACAAGAAGCCTAGGGTGAAGCCTTTAGCGATCCCCCTAATTCAACCAGACCTATTCTCAGACTTCGAGCACAGCAGCGACCTCGACGTCTTCCCAACCACCTACGGAGGGTGGAGCATAGCTGGGGGGAGGTTAACTGGGGCGGGGGCGGGCGGCTTCGACGTCACCGCAGTGTCCTGCTTTCAAGGGAGGGACTGCTTCGCAGAAGCCTACGTCACCGTTGAAGCGGAGGTTAACTACAGCTGGGCAGGTCTCTTCGTTAGGCATAACGGTTTACCCTCGCCTAACATGAGGGGATACTACTTCAACCTACAGCGGGACGCATCTGGTAACCACCGCGCCAACCTAAGCAAGCCGTATGTTGCCAGCCTAGCCAAAGTAGCCTACCCTTGGGTTGCAGGCACACCCTACAAGCTTAGGGTTGAAGTTGCCGCAGCCACCATCAGATGCTACATTAACGACGCCCTGGTGATAGGGCCTATCGTCGACTCAGATTACACGTCAGGCTATGTGAGCTTAAACTGCTACAATGTGAACGCAGGCTTCGACAACCTCACGGTTAAAAGACTATAGTAAGGCTTTTTAACCTCCGCTGGGTAAATAGTGTGTGAGTGTAGATGCGGAAGGCGGAATACGACTTCCTAACTTGGGTCAGCTTCCCAAGCAGCGCTAAGCTAATCAGCGACGAAATGAATCGGGTAATGTGGCCGCAGCCAGTGGAGGTGCCTGTGGTCCCTGGGCGTGAAGTCACGATTGAATGCTACGCTAAGCAAAAGGGGGTGACGTATGCGGAGTGGTTTAGCTGCTTCTCCGTAGCCGGCTATCTTGAAGACGAGAAACGTTGGGCGGAGCTGTTTCGAATAACCCTTCCGCTTGGAGACTTCGACTGGCAACGCTTCACCCTCAAAAGAACCATTCCAAGCAACGTCCATAAAATAATACCTAATGTTTGGGGGGGTGCGAAGGGGGTTACTTGGTTCGACGACGTCAAAGTCTACCAAGACAACGTGCTCATATACAGCAACGACTTCAGCAACTGGAACCCTTACATAGGTGCTGGAATAGGAGCTGTCATCGGGGGAGTCGGCGGACACTTAGCCACTAAGAAGCCTGAATACGCTTTAATCGCTCTACCAGTTGCAGTTATAGGTGGGGTAGTAGGCTGGTTAACCACTTCACCGTAAAAGACCTACTTAAGCCGCTCTTCAAATGTAGATTCTCATATAAATGTCCACACTATAGGGTTGAAGCGTTCACTTGCTCTACCTTCGACGCTGAACACGGGTACTGTGGGAAATACAGGCTATTTGATTCCAGAGCCTCTCACTAAACTCGGGCACGCTGTCTTCGGCTTCATATCTACTTTAGCGACTATCGTTCACCCTGTTCTTCCTATTCTTTCGGCGGCGTTGTTCGTAATCTACGAAGTTGACGAGTTCTTCCACCTGAATGACGAAGCATACCAGGAGATAAGGGAGTACCTCTACGGCTGTGGTGCAGGAATGTTTTTATTGCTCCTTCTCAGATTCTTTAATCTTGTATGAGCACTCAACCTACTGTAGCTGAGGCCGACAAGCCATGGTTCCTAACATTGATTCTCTTAGCGATCTTCAGCGCTATTGTTTTGTGCTATGGTGCTTATCTTGCTTTTTTTAACAGGGGTGAGGAACTTAAGAGCTTCATACAAACCGTGATCAATATCGTGGTTGGTTGGTGCGGTATCGGAATAGGTTACTATCTACGGGGGAGGGCTCGTGGCTAAATGCTGGATCTTCCCAGATAGGTGGATTTGTTTGGTTGAGGGAGAGGAGATTCACCTTGAGATCTGTAGGCTCTGTGTTTACGCTCGCAAGGGGTGTGTTGCCTGTGGGTAAGGTTGCTGTAGACGAGGATTTGGTTGCTCAGCTCGTGGTTGCGACCGCTGAGCTGGAGGCTAGGGTTGCTTCACTGAAAGTTTTGGTTGAGAGGTTGACGAAGGGAGGTTGAAGAAGACCTTTCTATGCGAGTTTTGCTGGAGGAGTGCTGACGTGGTCGGCTCCACTTCCGTAGAAGTCTTCTACGCTGACTCTAAGCGTTTGGTTAAGCTCCCAATCTACGAGCTTGAATGCGGGCACTTCAAGATACCTAGGGTGAGAAGATGAATGAGTGGCTTCAATTCGCTTTAATCACCTTGTTCGCGGTCGCTACTCTCTACGGTGGTTGGGTTGTCTTCGAGCCTAGTTTGGAGGCGGAGGACGCGTTCTACCCAAACCAGAGCAAATATATGCTTCAGCTTTGGGTTGCATATGTTTTAGCGATATGCTCATTAGCAACTATCGCCTGTATCGTGGTGTGGAGGCAACATAGGGTTGAGTGACTTAGCCGCGTTGGTTTTGAAGTTTATGCCCGAGTTAGCTAAGGTTGCTCAGGAGCTGAACATAGATCTCCGGAGGGCGAAGAGAGACGACCTCCTCCTACTGGTTTTGGTGAGCAACCACAACCAAACCCTCCAAATCCTCAATAACCAAACAAAGATTCTTAACGATATCCACCAGCTTATGCTTAAGCTAAGCGAAGACACCGCTGTTTTGCTTAAGAGAACCGAGCTGGCGAAAACCTAAAAGGATCTGTAGAATCTTTTCGCTTCTGGCGGCTTTATGTTGATCTAAATGCTTACTGTAGTCTTTGATGTTAATCTCTTCACCGCATCTGTAGCATTTGATGTAGATCTCTGGGTCGCTTTTAGCCCTTGCTGCGCTTTCCGCTGGGATTGGGAGGTTGAATTGGTAGGTGTGGGTTAGCTCGAGTTGGGGGAGCATTTCATTAAACAGCTCCTCAAGCCACTCCTCCGTCCCATAGCGGATCTTAAGGTATCGCGCCAAGTATAGGAGCCTTGTCTTCTTGTATGCAACTATAGATTCGGGTGTGGCTTCGTCTGGGAGGGCTGGTGTGTGGCAGAGGTCTGAGCAGTTCGGCGAATACGCTTCAACTGGGTAGCCGCAGCCGCAAAAATGCTCGATAAAAGGTTCAGCTGGGCGGTTGCGCAGGGGGCAGTAACGGTTGTGTCTCCGTGACGGCGCTGAAATTTGACGCCACCAGACTGGAGAGTCAGTTGGGTTACATTGCCACTCATAGCGTAGTTTTCGGTTGCAGCATCTAGTTCGCATGACGCAGATTAAGCCTAGGTTGCCTAAGCTCTTGTAGTAAACTATTTTTGTTATCCGATGTTGCTCACCAAATTGCTTTTTTATCAACTTAGCCTTCTTTACAGCAAGCTGGTACTCTTTCGGCGAAAGCTCCTCCAGCTTAACTATGGGCAAAGTGGATGCCTCGCAAAGTTTTCTAGCTACTTCTCAGCGGCACCCCAACGAGCCTATCCTTTTCTATGAGCCACTGGACCCGGTCTCCGTCTTTTAAGCCAAGCCTTCTAACTATGTGGCGGGAGACCCTTAGGACTGGCGCGCTTCCACCCTCCTTCGTTGACCTCCAGTGCACAACTGTTATCGTCTGAACCCTCTTCTGATCTAGCGGCAGCCCCGCTTTCCCAAGCAGGTAGAGGAAGACGTTTTTCGGCACACCTAGCTTGCTTCGAATCTGATCTAGCGGCATTTTGCCGTAGTATTCTTTGAGCCGCTTAATCAGCTCCTCCTCCACTTTTGCGTCCATACCCTAAGGTTGGGGGGCAAATATATTTAAGTGTTGCTTACCGTTGTTTGAGACACAATTTAGATAATCGTGCGTGCATAGCTACTAAAACTTAAATAGGTGGTTTACGTATTTTATTCAGCCCACTTAGACTGGGCGGGAGGTGAAAAGAGAGTGAAGGTGTATGTGAAGCTGACTAAGAAGGATAAAGAAGGCAAGGACGTGGAGGATCTAGAAAGGTTCTTCAACTTAACTAAAGACGCTACGAGAAAGTTCTACACATACATTCAAGACCCTGAGGTCGAAGACCTAGGCTTCTTTAGAGTGAAAGCCGTAGCAATAACAAGGGCTGTAACAGTGATAGGTGAAGGAATATTGGATCCAAACGATTTTCTGATAGGCGGCACGTTAAACGTCTTCGAAAACCAGGGTTTCGCCTACGTGGATAAGATCGTGGAGGACTAGCCTCCACCCCCCTCTTTTTTCTGTTCACTCAGCTTGGCTTCGAGTTGCCTTTTGAACCGTAGGTACTGTGGGTTTCTCTGGTAGCGTTGCACCGCCTCCACTACGAGCATCCTAACGAAGGCGCATTTACTCATCCGCTCGAAGAAAGCTATTGTTTCAAGCTCCCTATCCGTGTCTTCATCCAACCTTATGGTCATGGTTAGGGGGTATAGGATCCGTCTAGCGGGTTTACGCTCAACACTCTGAAGCTTATACACCTTGTTCACCTAGGTGCTACGCTGGTGTTTGCTTTCCTTTAAGGTTTTAGGTGTTGGTTGGGTTGCTGTGTTTTAGTTGCGCCACTCTCCTTTCTGGGTTTAAAGGAGCTTGGTGCTTTCCCTACTTAGCTCCTATCGTTTATATAGCGTGTTGGGTTATCTGGTGGTATGTGTCCTCTTGTTGTTGAGTGTGTTGGCTACGATCTTGTGAGTCCTAGGTTTAGGGAAGTGAGTTGCCATTCGCTTTCAAGCTACAGGTGGTGCGCCTTCTATAGGAAGAACGCTTAATCCAAGCGTGGAGCATAGGTGGATACAGAAAACGTTAGCGGAGTAAAGTGAACTATACGTAGGGATAGTAGCATACTGAAAGAACAGTTGCTAACAAAAAGGAAAGCGACCGTGACTACTAGCCTGTGCCTTTGAAGGGGAATGAAACTACTGATATTGCCCAATTCTTTATAAAGAGTTGGGCGCCAATCAGCCCAGGAAGCATTGGAGCAAATTCCCTAACAGGGGGAGTTACTAACTAACTAACTTCTGGTATATATGGGGAGCTGTTGTTCCTTCCCCCGCACCCCTAACCTAATAAGAAGGATTGGTTGCTGAGTGGTTTCATTCTTTCTTTCTTTCCCTTTTTGTTCAATGAGCTTCCTTTTGCTTCAAGCTAAAGTGTATGCACAATAGGTAATAATTAATAATAATAATAATAAGTGGGGAGAGAAAGAAAGAATGGGAATACTACTAGCTCAACTATTCATTACTACTAACGAAACATTAATAAGGAGAATGAAACTACTAATAGGCGGAGGTGTTTGGTTGTATCTGAAGTGCCCGAAATGCGGGTACGAGTGGGAATACAAGGGAAGAATGTTCTTAGCTTCCTGCCCTAACTGCTTGAATAAGGTTCCGACGACCGCGCTCGCCGACGTGAAGCGCAAAGGAATCAGGAAATCCACGATAGCTGAAGACGTGGAGAACGCTGAGAAGATCATAAGGCGGGAAGGCTGGATCTCAGCGCAAGACCTATTCCTTAAACTCCAGGTCGGCATCAACAAATTCTACTGGATCAGAAAGATTCTGGAGCAAAACCCAGAGTTCGAAGTGGAGGAAGGAGTGTTCGCCGTAAAAGGCAAAGCACCCCAAAGAACCCTGGAGGCCCAGTGAATTGAAGGGTGAATTCAAATACAAGCTCAGCCGAGCCAAAGAAATCATCTACGGCAACGGTGTGGTTGCTGAAACAGACCTATACGCCGCACTTGAAGTAGGATACAACAAATTCTACATGATTAAGAAGGCTCTGAAACTCGACCCAGAAATCCTATACCACAACGGCTACTTCAGCGTAAGAAACCTATCACAGAAGACGCTGGAGGAGAGTTTAGAGATCAGGGAAAGTGAAGAGACTTGAGTTGGCTCGACTACATACCTAAAAAGGTGTATAAGTGTCAGGCGTGTGGAAGAGTCTTCTACTCGTTCGCATCCGCTCGGGGACACGCTTGGAAAACTCATAGATCCTTCAGAGTAATAAGGAGGATAAAGTAAATGGTGTGTCGCTGTAAGGTTTGTGGCGCCCCGATAGAATGCGGAGAAGATCTTTGCTCAACCTGTAGATTCCCTGTGATAACTAGTCTAATGGCTATACGCCAAGGGGGACTGTGGATTGAGGGTTAGGAGGTGAAGTAAATGGTGTGTCCACTCATAGAGGTTTGCGACGCTCAAGTAACCTTCGAGCACTACAGCGGATTCTGCGCCGCAAAGGGGGTCTACCGCACCTGCACCAATTATCTGGCTAGAAGCGCCGACAAGAAGACACCTAAAGATTGGAGAGACCAGTTAGGTGGACACCTAAAGCTTGAAGAGAGTTGAAGCCCTATGCAATTCTACGTAAGCTTAGGTGAATTGGTGATATACTTCGACGGCAACGTAATGCAAACCCTAGAAAAATACGTTGGAGACGAAAGGTTCTCATACGCCTACTGGTATAGTAAAGAAGGCTGGGTTGTGGTTGATAAGCCTTCGGCGGCGAAGCTCCTTAAATCAGGGTGCTGCACCGCACTAGTCTACGACGCGCCCCCAACATATCCAACAGCACACGTGAAAACCACGGTGACAATCACACGCAAGGAACTGAAATGGAGGTAAGCGAAATGCCGAGAGACCTTAGAGACGTTAAAGAAGGTACATTCCACTGCTGCTACTGTGGTCGAAGATTCAAGACCGAAAGCAAGTTAAGAGAACACTACAGACTGTGGGGCAAAATCCATAAAGAGACAAGCGTATTCAAACCCTGCCAAGCGAGGTGAGTAGCTTGAGTTGGCTTGAGAAAGCTTATAGGAAAAGTGCGAAGTACACGCTTCACGCATTAGTTGTTTTTTGCGCACTATTCTTCTTAGCGTTCTTCCTTCCGATTTATACTGGAAATCTTCTGTTTCTTTCGCTTCTAGCTCCAGCGTATTTCATACTAGTTTGGTATATATTCGTTGGAGACTACGACCTTCAGGAGGCGTGGCTGAGGAAACAGCAGGAAATCTACCTTAAGGAGAGAGAATATCTTAATCGAGGTGAGTAGCATGGGCTACAGGGAGTGCCCTAACTGCAGAGGCGAAGACGGTAAGCCTCTGAGATTGCATAAGCACGGTAAACGCCTGGTCTGTAAAGTCTGCGGCTACACTATTAAGAGGGGTGTCGCTTTAGCTCTAAGAGAGGTGAAACAATGAACCCCATATACACGTTCTTCTGCTGGAAATTCGGAGTAATCGTCAACACCTGTCCACTAGAGGATTCAACAGCCGTATGTGAACTCTGCACCAAATCTTGGTGAAAGCTGGTGTGCGCCGCTTCCTACCTGTTCCCGGACCTCCCTGAATCAGCGACGTGCATCAGCCACCAGAAAGGTGATTGAGTATCCAGAAGCTGAAGGATTTGCTTGATAAGCTTATTTTGCAGCCTAAGGTTTTCACCTGCAGCCTATACTTGGATCAAGAGGGGAACGTGGGCGCTTCAACGGCGGTGATCGTGCCAACCAAATTCAAGGTAATTGAAGACGGCATACAGATATCTTGGTCCTGTAACCTATTCGAAGCCTGCGGCCAGAAGCGCTGCGTCTACTGTAAACATAGGGGTGAAGGCATTGCTCCGGGTTAAGCTGAGTTGCGGACACTGGTTCGACATAGGCTCCCTATCGAAGGAAGAGGAATCCACCAGATCAACCAACTGTCCAATATGTGGTTACCTGGTTGTGGGGATAGTTGAAGCACGTAGATTAAAGCATCCAGCGAACTCTAAGAAAAAGTGGGTAGAAGGAGAAAAAGTGCTGTGAGTTTCAGCGACTGGGGTAGGTTCTCCACCGTTCGGAAGATTGTTTTGTTCAGCGGCGGAAAAGACAGTTTAGCCACACTTTCCTTGTGTAGGGAGCATTACGGCAACCTTGAAGCCGTATATGTGGATACAAGCGCTGGATTCTTCGAGGAAACCGTGGCCTACGTTAAAATGATATGTGAAAGGCTTAACGTTCCCGTTGCGGTTTTGAAGCCATCAGACTTCTTCGAGCTAGTGTCGAAGTGGGGTTTCCCTTCGGTGAAAGCTAGATGGTGCTGCGCCGAGCTGAAGCTGAAGCCCCTAAAGAAGTATATTGAAGCCATAAGGGAGGCTAAAGTGTTATTCACTGGATTGAGGGCAAGTGAATCAAGTAAAAGAAGAATGTGGTTCGAAGAAAGAGTGAGAAAAGGACACAACCCAGCCATATACTACCACCCGCTCTTCAAATGCTTCTCGATAGCGCCAATATGGGACTGGAGCGACCGCCAGGTTGAACACTACCTATCATCTAAAAAACTACCAGTCAACCCAGCTTACAGAGATAACGTTCACAGCCTAGCCTGCCCCTGCGTAGTCTTCAAAACCGTGAAACAGATAGAAGCAATGAGGGTAAAGAAACCAGATCTCTTCAACAAGTTCAAGGAACTAGAGTTGAAGCTAAAGAATAAGAAGTGGAAGCCTCTACGGCAAGGCGGCAAATACCTTTACTTCAGAGACCTAGAGCAACAGCAGCTAATGGACGTTTGGTTAGAAGGAGAGAAGGTATTATGAAGTATACGGTGCGTATGCTTCCAGATAGGTGCGACGGCCAACGGGGTAGAAGAGACATCCTTCATCGAATCCTAATGGAGAGCGGCAACTATAGGAGAACCCTACGCTTCAAATCCAGGAAGCAACGACTAAACTATTTAATCCAATTATTCAAACCATATTCAACGGCGGTAACTCGCCCAGAAGATAAGCACGCGTTAACAAACTGGCTTAAAAAACAGGGTTTAACAGAGCAAGAAGTCCAGCGCTTCTATCTGGAAACAGGGATACCGAACTACAGGGTGCTTAAGCGAGTGTTGGTAAAAGTGTTTACGGCTCAGAAGCGACCAAGCCTATCACAGAAATCAACCGATCAGCTTTCATCATAGCCGTGAATTTCCACGATATCCTTGATCTGCCTGCATAGGGGGCAGAATGCTCTCCTATGTGTCTTCTCTTCGTCGTTTAAATCGCCTAGGAACCAGTGTCCGCAGCTCAGCTTAACTTTGGGCAGTGAACTCAACCTTAACCCGCTGTCTCTCCGCATCCGATATGCCGTAGATTTGCCGTATGTTGTAAGCTACGGTGCCGAGGAACCTATTCTTCTCGCTTTCAGGGATTTCAGCGCACCTAATCTTGTATAGGTAGTCTTCGTCTTCTTCGATTTGAAACATGGCGCCAAGCAACTGAAGATCCTTCACCTTATCCATCAAAAACCTGTAGCCTGCGGAAAGATTCCCTTTCTTATCCTTCTTCTCCAGCGGCTGGTTCATTAGGTTATCCACTTGCCACACAACGTTAAGCCACTTAGGTTCAGGCGGCTTAAACTTCTCGGGTTCAACCTTAGCTGGCTCAGGCTTCTCAGCTTCTTCTGTTGGAAGAAGTTCTTCAGCACTTAATTCCCCTAACCCGATTATGTCGCTTATGGCTCTGTTCTTCGATCTTGTTGCGGCTAGGGCGTATGGGTCGTGGGCTTCGTGGGCGTAGTCCTTTTCCCTACTTGTAGCGCAGCCGACGGCGACAACATACCTGCCGTTAGGAGCCGTAACCTTAGTCCAAATCCTGTGGATAACTTCCCCGTCTGGTCTCTCCTCCTTCTCTTCTCTAACGATTTCGTCGCTGAGGTTAAATGCGAAAGCCAGCTTCCTCCACCCGCTCTTCTTAATATACGGCTTACCCTTTATCAAAACAACATCCGACTCCGGGCGTGTAGAGTAGTCGATCAACCTACGCTTCAACTCCTGAATCCTGTTGAAATGCTCCAAGATCTCTGTGGCGGAAAGCGGAGGAACAACAATCGGAACAAGAGCCTCCCTAGGTGCTTCGGGCTTAACCAACTCAACAGCCTTCTTCTCACTCAACTTAGATTCGCCTCTCACCATACACAACTACTGTAGGCACGTTAATCATTTCGCCGCACTTCCTACACTTGTGAAGATTACGTTGCTTGGGTGCGCCGCAACTGGGGCAAGTGACGAACCAGCCTCTGTGGGCTGGAACCACCTTCGGCTCATAAAATATTTTGATCTCCCTTCCGCATTCTGAGCAAGTGGAGAAGTTGCTTTGCCTAACAGCGCCGCAAAATGGGCACTTCAACCGCTCTTCACCTCGTTCCACAGCAACCTGCTTAAACACACTTCACATAGTGAGCCACCTATGTAAAAATTGACTACGCAGGCAAACTCAGCCTCTTTGCCACATATTACACACTTCGTTTTAGCTATGGCTCGCTCAAGCCACACTTTCAACCGCTCTTCGCCTCCGCTTCGCTCGGCGCCAATTTAACTTGTGCTGCTGCTTCTGTTTCTTTTGCTTTCTCTTGTCTGATTCTCTCAGCTACGTCTGGTAGAACCCTGTTTACGAGGTATTCGAATTCGTCTTTGTTTTCGAATTCGACTTCGAATTTTAAGCCGAGGACTTTGAAGGCTATTTTTCCTTTCAACCGATCTTCACCTCCTGGAGCATGATCACCCAACCAGCATCTGATTTGAGAAGCCGTATTTCAAGCTCTTGGCCTTCCTTGATTCCAACCTTACGCCTTATCACCGCTGGTATCGCAACCTTCCCAGCTACGTCCACTTTAACGAGTGTTTTAATCACGGGTTCCTGTTGCATACTGTCTGGTATGTTTAGGCGTGTTCTTAAACCTTTTGCTTAAACCGAATATTTTAAATAGATTGAGCAACATACCGCAGGCTATGCGCATAGAGGACTTCGGTAGGGTTGAAGGAGGATACTTCTACGCTGGCGGCGCAACAGGCGTCAAAGTTGAGCGCCTGAAGCCATACAGAGGCGTGGTTAAGAACGTTGTTAAAACGTGGCCTTGGTATGAAGTTGAAGTCGAAGGCTCGGAGGGCAAAATAGCGTTCAGCATCCACCACAATTGGGTTATCGCCTTCGGCGAGATCAAACCAGGAGACGAGCTCGAAGGCGTCATCGACATAGTGGAGAACACTTCACACTACACACGAAGAGTAGCTAAGAAGCCAGCTGAGACTTGGGGGGAAGCATATCAGCAAATCTAGAAGTTATCATATGATAACATTTAAAAATCAAGGTATCTAAAGGACTGTGGGGAAAGATATGGCGAGGAAGACGAGCATCAGCCTAGAAGACGAGGTTTGGTTAGCGGCTAAGAAGCGCGCCCTAGATGAGAACACAACACTATCTCAGATTGTAGAAAAAGCCCTAAGGGTGTATCTCTTTGGAAGATAAAGTGTTGGACGCCGACGACTTCAAGGAGCTGACTCAACTCTACTATGCGGGCAAGAAGCTTGAAATCGCGGCTAAACTGGCTGCGTGGGAGAATGTGAAAAAGACGGAGCTCGCCGAAATCTTCTACAGATTTTGGGTTAATCGCATGTTTCCTAACCGAAACTTCAGGGACGCTGGCCGAGACTTCGAGAAAGCTGTTGTAGACAGTTGGAAGCAAGCTGGCTGTGAAGTTACGCCTTCCCCTATCGTAGATTTCGTTGCAACAGATGGGGAAGGTAGAAGATATGCTGTAGAGTGTAAGAAGACGAGAGATAGGGGGAAGATCTTCGAGGGGATTGCTCAGCTGCTTTACTATCGGTGGATGACAGGCGACACTCAGTCCCATCTTATCCTAACATGTTTGCGTATCCCAAACAAAAACATACACCGCTTCGCTGCTTCGCTTGGGGTAATCATATACCCTGTAGAGGATATGAGGGAGGAAATCGAAAATGAGTGTAGACGGCAAGCACGTGGAGATACTGAAGGAGAGTAGAAAGGCTGTCGGCGAGCTAATCCCCTGCATACGCTCGGGGAGAGGCAACATAGTGGACGGCTTACATAGAAAAGCCGCATATCCAAACTGGTTCGAAGTCGTCTTAAAACAGTTGGATAGCGAGGAGAAGGAGCTTGCCTTCAGAATAGTGGCGAACTTCGTCAGGCGAAGCGTATCTGAAGAAGAGAAGAAAGAGCTTTTAAACAAATACGCTAAGCTCACAAAGAAGAAGCCAACTGAAATAGCTCAAAGCCTAGGGCTACCCTACACAACAATAATGAGGTATCTTGAACCAGAAGTGAAAGAGCGGCCTGAAAAAGGAGGCCCTAAGCCGAAGACTACAGGGGAGGAGGCTAAACCCTGTGAAAAACGTTCAGTTGAGGCTCCTAGGGCTTCGGATTTTAGGAGGGCAACTTACACTGAGGCGGAGCAGGTTTTGGCGGCTGAGTTGGCGCGTAGGGGTGTGCGTTATCTCACACAGGTCCCGTATGTTAGAGAGGGGGAGTACACGGCTGAAGGCGCACCTAAAACCTATGTTGCCGACATTGTGGTTGCGGATAAGCTTATCCTAGAGGTTGAGGGCGAAGGCTCTTCTTCAGAATCCGTGGAGAGGGATAGGTTCTTCGAAGAAAAAGGAATGAAGGTGATCCACATACCAAACGAAGCCGCACTCAAATACTCAAACATAATAGCCGAAGTAATAGCGTTCTTCACAAAGTGAGAAGCTTGAGTGTGAAGGACGGGAATAAGCGGGAAGAACGCTGTGCTAGCTGCGGTTCAACGGCTAACGTGATAATGCACCACTTATCATATGATCCGGAGATTAAAGTACCTCTCTGTCTGAGTTGCCATCGGAAAGTCCATTTCTCTAGGAAACCAGCAAGCGTATATCGTACCGTGGGGAGAAAAAGCTATGATGATTTTATCGAATATTCCATTCACGGAAAAGTAGTAGGTTGGCATTTCAAAGGCACCGTTTACTGCTATTCGTGCCTGCTCGATAAAGGGAATGCTACAGATCTTAAATCTGAGGATGAATTTATAGCTCATCTCGCACGAAACCCTGAGCATATCAAATGGGACAGGTTGCCGGAGGTGAGGTGATGGAGATAAAGGAGGATCCGGAGATAAAATCGCTCTTCGAAGATCTAAGTGGGGAGGCATATGAGGAGCTGAAGAGGGACATCGAGCGGAGAGGGATCCAGGTTCCGCTTGTGGTCGCCCAAGATGGGACTTTGGTTTGCGGTTATCAGAGGTATAGGGTCGCTAAGGAACTCAAGGTAGAACCCCCTATCCAAGTCTTGCGGTTCACGAGCAAGGAGGAGATGCTCGAGTACGCCTTTAAAGATAATATCCTCCGTAGGCATCTGACCCCATTTCAGAAGATTGAAGCCTCACTCCGATTTTTCAAGTTGGCGAAGGAGCGGGCGAGAGAAAGAATGCTACGTGGAACCCTTGCCGAAAAATCGGCAGGGGTGGAGAAGGGGAGAGCTACTGAGGTTATAGCACGTCAAGTAGGTTTTTCCCATGATCTCGTCGAAATGGCCATTTGGCTTATGGAGAACGCTCCAGAGGAGGAGCTTGAAAAGCTTAGGAGCGGGGAGAGGGCGATCTCCAACCTATTCAAGGAAACTAAGAAGAAGAAAGAGATTGAGGAGCTTAAGAAGAAGGCTGAAACACTACAGGCCCCCGAGGGCAAGTTCGACGTAATAGCTGTTGACCCACCTTGGCCCTATGGGACTAAATACGATCCTGAAGGTAGAAGAAGCGCTTCACCTTACCCGGAAATGAGCTTAGAGGAGATTAAGGCTTTGAAGCTACCCGCCAGCGAAAACTGTGTTCTATGGCTTTGGACAACCAACGCCTTCATGCACGAGGCTTTCCACGTTTTAGAAGCGTGGGGCTTCGAGCCTAAAACAATTCTCACGTGGGCTAAAAACAAGCCTGGTTTAGGTGATTGGCTTAGGGGGCAAACTGAGCACTGCATCCTAGCGGTGAAGGGGAAGCCAGTAATCAACCTCACAAACCAAACCACTCTTCTGTTTGGGGAGGCTAGGGAGCACAGCCGAAAACCAGAGGAGTTCTATAGGCTCGTTGAATCAATGTGCTTCGGGCGTAAACTCAGCTACTTCGCAAGAGAGAAGCGTGAAGGGTGGGAAGCATATGGAACAAGAGAGCTTGAAGAGCGAACTCGATAAAAAAGCTTTAGAAATCTACTTGAGGGAAAACCCGCTGGCCAAAGAAGCTCAAATCATATACTCAAGGCTATCTAACTGGAAATCCTATGGTGCGCCACATTGGGTTGGGATCATAAGCCAACGGGGAAGTAGGCAATACCCCGACGAGCGAATAAGAAAAACAGACAGGCTGCTGGTGTTAGCTATACTTCAGAAGGTGAACCAAAGCGACTGGGCTTTAAATTGGGTTGCCTTCAACTTCTTCGACCAAGCTAAAATGTGGGAGGAAGTCTTCAAAGTCAAGGTGAAGAGAAGCGAAAAAGAGCGGCAAATAAAGTGGCTGCAGAAGCTAATTGAACAGAACCTAGCTCAACTTTCGCTAAGCGACCTCTATGAGTAGCTCGGAACGTTAAAATATTAAGCTGGGTTTAATTTGGGTGTATGCACCCCTACACGCTGGTCAACGCTTTAATCACTCCCATGAGGGTTAAGCCTACTTTAACCTACCCGCTCTACTTAGGCGTCTTCTCCTGCCAAGACCCTGAGTCAGCATTGTTCAGGCTTCAGCTCTTCGACGACCAAATGAACCTAATCAAAGAAGAAACTGGTTACGCTCCACCTGTCTCCACACCTCAACTACTATACTTCTCAGCACCCGGTAAAGTTGCGTATCAAGCACGGCTCTACACAGACGACGTTTTAACAGATTTATCCTATTCTTGGGCTGCGGAGCAGGACACAGACCCAGATTACCGATCTAGAGCCATCTATTCCTCCCATTGGGTTAGCAATCTTTTCCCGAAGGCTGGTCAAATTGTTTCAGTTAATCTTTCAGCTAGAAACGTTGGCCGAGACGGCTGGTTCATAGCATGCATTCACGCTAGAGACCTATACACGTTGAACGAGGTGATCACGTGGAGCTGGGCGAATTGGCAAACCGTCTACTCCTATGGCTCAGCAACGTGGGCTTGGGCCTTCACCATGCCTGACGCCGACATAATATTAGACTTCATGATTGAAAGCCACGACCCAGGGTTGCAGAAATATTGGATAGACTACGCTGGTTACTTAACATACCTGCTTGAGGACTCACCTAGAACACTAACCCTAAGATCTGATAAAACGGAGGTTACGTCAAGCGAATACTTCACGCTCAGCGGTGACGCAACGAGGGGCGGTAAACCATTAGCAAACCTCCCGATTGCGATATATAGAAACGTTGGGGGCAAGTGGACTCCATTCGCATACACCGTAACCGACAGCCTAGGCGGATACACCTTAACCCCAGTCGGCAACATGCTGAGCGAAGGAAACAACACCCTTAAAGCATTAGGGATACCAACTTGGCCAGGCATCTACGTGGCTCAGCTAGGGGGCTCTAAGCTAGCTTCTCCACCCACTTTAAAGCGGCTGTGAACCTACGTGTATGCTTAACCCTAACGGGTATTGAGCCAACCCTGTAGCCTGAGAACCAGGCTCTGTTAGCGAACTCAATGTCTTCACTATACATGTGCTTAAACCCACCTAGCGCTTCGAACACACGCTTCCTAACAAGCTGAAAACCACCTAAGCAACCTATGGGTGAGTTCAAAGCGGCGTGGAAGTTTTGAACAAGAATGTTCCACGCATCTTCAGAGTAAGATGTTTCATAGAAGCCTGTCGCAAGATCTAAGCCACACTCCTCCGCAAGCCTAACGGCAACACCAAGATCTAAACCCATTAAATCAATATCCGAATCAAGGAACAGGATCCACCCTGTTTTAGCCGCGTAGCCTCCAACGTTCTTAGCGTAGCTGTGGCTCCCACCCCTAACCACAATAACCTCAGCTTCACCTGAAAACGTCTTCCTAAACTCTTCGCCTTCAGCTAAAGGAACAACAACCGTAACGTCAGCCAAGAAGACCCCGCTTCTTAGCCTCCTCCACCATAGTGCTGAACACAGGTACCGCCCTCAAACCACTTACCAAGTAAGGCCAAGTGAAGTAAAGCAGCACCCCACCAACCACTATCGTTGCAACAGCTCCACCAAGTAAGCCCCATCCAAACGACTCCCAATCCCAAGGATCGTCCAAGTTAAATCACTTTATCAGAGCTTCAGCGGCTACGCCTAGAAGTGGACTCAGTAACCCAATTATCTTCGATATGTCTGAGAACTTGAGGTCGCTACTCGCCCACCACCATATTGCTGCTTCGATTATCCACACGATCAAGGGGAGGAGAATCCACACAACTGGCATAACCCAAACTTCTTCTAAGCCAAGTGCGGAGATAGCTGCTTTACCATCCACTTCACCTAGGGTGAGCGTTCCCACGGTTCTGAAGGGTTTGAACTTAACTTCACTCAGCTTCCTAACCTCAACCGACAACCTATCTTCCCCTCAGCTTATCTAAGACAATGGTGCCTCCTATAAGTATGACTCCGCCTAAAGCCGCTATCAAAGCGACTGGTAGGAACCACCAGGGGAGCTGAATCTCAGTAGGTAATGCGACGTCAGCTTCAACGTCCACGTAAGCGGTAACCCTACCCTGAGGCCACTGAGGTAAAACCACTTGGTAATCCAGTTTAAGCGTGTTGTCTCCGCTTTTCACCAAGCTGGTTACGTCGTAGGTTTTATGCATGGCTTCGCTTCCAACACCTAAAACTGTTTCGTTGAAGGTCGCTTTAGCTGTAGCGGGGTTAACCCAATTCAAGTTAGCGTCTAATGTGAGAGACGCCTTCTTTAAACCCGTGTATCTGAAAGTAACTACCCTAACAGCAGGGGGCTCGTAAACAGGCTCATCCTTCCAAAACCAGTGTCTATACTCCAATTTAAACTACTTTTTCTGAAGGCTCTGATACGCTACAACCCCGCCTACCACAGCAACTGAAGCCAAGCCTCCAGCAACCGCTATAGGCACCCAGTTCTCCTGAAGCCAAGCCCAAGCGCCTTCAGCCGCTGTAACTTCAACCGCCGCTTGAGTTATGCCGTCTTCGAATCTATCGTCTCCAGCGAAGTCTAGGTAGAAGGTGTATGTTCCAGCTGAGAGCTTACCTAGGTTAGCCCAGGCTTCACCCTTACCTAAACCCACGTTAACGGTGACGCTCTTAGACGTAGGCCCAGACACACCTAACGTTGCTTTAACCTGATAGGGCCAATCGCTTCTCCAAGCGCCTGTTGCGTCCTGCCACTGAAGGAAGCCGAATATGTAGACGTCTTTATCCACGCCGATCACAGTCTTATATGGAGGCGGAGTGTGGGTTGTTATGCAGAAGCCAGCTGGCGGTCCTTGGTCTGCGGTTCCGTAGTTAGTCCACCTAGTTAGATACTTACCTATTCTAACTGTGCCCGTAGCCCTCACCATCCAACTTCACTCCTTTGAGTTAGCACCACGCCCGCTATTAAACCTATCCCCGCTAACCCACCCGCTAAAGCCAGGTATGGCCAATACTTCACCCACCAAGGCTCCTCTGTAACCTCAACCCTAACCTCAGCCTCAGCTGGCGGATATGGGTCGGACAACGCTTATCTCTTCACCAAGCTTTGGTACGCGATTACCCCGCCTACGGCAACTATGGGGGCTAATGCACCTAAGACTGTTAAGAGGTCTGTGAGCTGAGCTTGTGTTTGAAGCGTGTATTCGCTTGGGGCGAAGAAGATAAGCGCTGAAGGAATATACAGCCCCTCGAACACAGCTTTAACGGTTTGGCTTGTTGTAAGCGTTAGGGAAGCTGAGAAGTTTCCGTTTGCGTCTGTGGTAGGTGAAGCAATAAGCGTTGAATCAGCATATATCTTCACAGGCGCAACCGCTAACCCAACCCAGTTTCCAGCTGTCTTCTCATACTCCAGTTTGCCTGAAACTGTGAATGCAACGCCAGGAGGAATCGAAGCTGGAGCGGATATCGATATTCTAGTTGGGAAAGCAACAGCAACCCGAACCTCTGGACTGTAGTATTCCACGCCAGCTGGGTCGGTGTATCTAACCCTCCACCTAACGTCTTCACAAGCCCTATCGTACCCAAGAGTTATAGTTGAAGAAGTGTATCCGTTCGCGTCAGTTGAAGGCATAGGTGTAGTATAAGTGTACCAGCCTGTAGCCGTGTAATACTCAAGGTAGAGGCTTTGGCCACTGTAGCCAGCGCCGTCCCTCGTAAGCCTAGCTGTGAAGGTCACTACTCCACCAGCCTTCTCCCACCTTTTATCCGCGGCGAGGGTGAGGTCAAGCTTCTCCACGGTGACGGCCTTCGAAGCCTCAGCTGAAACATACGGCATATCCTAAACTTAACATACAGCGATATTTAAGCACTTAGCCGCCAACCTATATGTGAGCTTAACCACAGCTTCACCGCTCACCAGAGGCTGATACACCATACCGAACACAGTTAACCATGTTCAGCGATAATAAAGTTTGCTGAACTTCTCAGCTTCCTGACCCACGGCAACCAAACCAACCGCGGCAAGCGGAGCCACGCCACCAACCAACCCACCCCAACCAGGAGCCTCAGGCGCACCAACGTGTGGACCAACATCCACGCCTAGAAGATCGCTAACGTAACCGAACTTGCAGTGAACCGTAACCAAGCTTGAGCCAGCGTGGAGAACACCAACCAAATAGGGTAGATTATTCACATAAGTGAATAAAGCGCTGCCACTGTCCCCTGGATCCGCCATGTAACTTGTTATAATCTGGTCTTCAAACACTACAGTCCCCCAGCCTTCAACCTTCACGGTAGCATGTGTGTCTGAGATTGAGCCGCTGGTTAATCCGCTTGTTCTACCACTCTTGTAAACGGACATTCCTATAGCTGGCTCAACACTCCCATACAATGCGCCAACGTCGAGAATCTCAGCTTTAACCAAATCAGGTGAATCAGGCTTAGCTACGGCTGCGTCAACCAAGTTTCCTTCATACTCAACCCTAACCCAACGCTCCAAACCACCAATTCGATCAGCTGGAGAAGATCCTCCGTCGTAGCGCCCAGGTTGGAGGCAATCCTTACCCTTGTAAGCCGCCCTCAAATCACCATAATCTTGGCTCAGCACGTGCGCGTTGCTTAGGATAAGCGGCGCCCTAGTGGATTTGTCGAGAACTATGCAGGAAAGGGTGCCTGCGGTTATGTCTGGTGTGCCTACTGATATTCCCCCTATGCTCGGCCTAAACCTGGCGGTTCTAGCTGTGGCGAAAGCCTGTAGGCTAAGGGGGTGAACAAGCGGCCTAATCTTGCCTGTCACGATAGCCGTCACCTTCAAGTCGTCTAAGCTCAAGGGAAGCTCTGGAGCAACCTCTGAGCTCTCAACGTAAACAACCAAACGCTGGTTTCGAACACCGATTCCAGTTACGCCTTCAATCTTTAGGAGCTCGCTTTTACGCTTCTCCTTAACCTCAAGAGCCTCAGCTAAACCCATTTGGAGCTCACCTCAGAGGCTTAAGTCGGCCAACGACCACGACTTGAATTGGAACGTTTGCTACAGAAGTAGGGACCTTAGGAGCGGCCTCTTCACTCTCAACGTAAACTATGATTCGATCAGCTAACCTACTTACGCCCACAACCCCCGGTATAGCCATTAAAGCTGATTCTACACTCAACCCAAAAAGCGAAAGAACTAAACAGAATAAAAAGGTTTAGGTAAGCCCTACGCTGGCGTAGGTGAGCAACCCAAAAAGCAAGCTTTAAACCGCTTTAAGGAAAAGAAGAAAAACAGAAGCCGAAGCAAACAATCCAACAGAGAAAAAAAGGTTTAGGTGGAGTGCGGTCAGCACCTACAGACCAAAATATGCTTCCCGCATTTTATGCAGTGCTTACATTTTGGGCACATGTGTGAGTTAGGCTTACGCGGAATCCACGTGTAACCGCAATGCGGACACTTTAAAGTGGGGAGTGTGTAAGTCATTTAAGCCACTCTACCTCTTCAGGGTTGAAGCCCATTTTTCGCAACACTTCACTTGCTTCCCGAGCGACTTTAGCCCTAACAGCTGGGTCTTCGAGAGTCTCCACGTCGCACTTCAAGTGAAGCTTTAAGATTTTGATTGTTTTGTCTCCCCGCTTGACTTCTATTTCCCAGCCAAGCTCCTCGGGCTTAACCAGAAAAGGCAGGGGCTCAATAGGGTCGGGGACGGGGACATAGGGTTTACCGCATATCTCGCAAACAGGTAGGGAAGCGAGCTTAGAGAGCTCAATCGTCTCCTGAAGCCTGGTCAAGGGACTTTTCTGATCAAAACCGAACCGTGGTTTACCTCTCATTTCTCCACCACTCCATAGATTTGCCGCCAGGTTGAAATATACCAGTACTTGCCGTGTTGAGCGTAGTCGAGAAGCTCCTGTAACCCATGCTTCTTTATGCTTCGCTTATGCTTCTCAAGAAGGTGTTGCCTAAGCTCTTCGATCGTATTAAACGCCTCAAGACAGGGGTAAACAGGGCAATCCAACCCTACTCACCCCTCTCTAAGGCGGACATCCAGCTGGCAATATGGAAGACAGCGCACTCACCTTTAGGGTTGTTGAGATCAACAATAAACCAGGCGCACTGTTGCTTAACGCACTCCGAAGGCTCCGAACCATTTTTAGAAAGAAGTGGGCAAATCAAGACAATCATCCTATAAATGTTTATGAGGGAACACGCACTGACAATAGCCTGCCAAGCATACACACATATACCCGTCAAGAAGACACTTACCGCTCTTTGTTAGGCTCTTACATTCCACTACTCCAACTCTCATCCTCTCTACCTACCTCCCATGACCAGCCCCTTGGCATTTCATTGCTAATCTATCGAATCTATCCCCTTCGTGTCTGAAGGCTAACTCCGCTTCTATCGGAGAACCGCCGAAGTCCCTATCAATCACGTAGCTCTCAAGTAAATGCCCGAGAGGGCATAAAACATAGACGCGGTTTTTAGATACTCGTATTATTGCACCCCTTTTCTTCGTAACGTTATTCACCTGCCCACTCATTGCTCTCACCTAAAAGAATGTAGTTCGGCTGGTCAAGGCCGAACTCAATTTGTAACTGAGCATATTGCCTCTTATGCTCAGTGCATAAAAGCTCATTCCACTCCGGGAAACCCCGGTCGCTCCAGTCTATAAGCCACTTGGCTTTTGTGTGCTTGCCTTCCAGAAGACAAGCTATACATAGCTCGCTCATTTTGCCTGCACCTCTTAGGAGTGGGCGGCTTCAGCCAGCCGCACCCACTCCTCAAGTATTTTGTAAGTTAGCGGTGAGACTGTATACCTGAAAGTCTTTTGCTCGTAGCCGCCACGTATATCTACCTTACGTTTCACGAAGACGCTCCTGTTGCGAAAGAAGTATCCGTCGAATACTCCTAAGGATACTCCTTTCTCTAGAAGGGGTTGGAGATCTTTCTTTAACCCTCGCCCGCTCTCTCGCACCCTGGGGTTTGAGGGCGCATTTACTTCAGCGGCGGGCTGCTGGCTTTCGAGCTTGTCGCTCATTTACGGTCGGTATAGGTATATACCTATAAGTATATAAACCGCTCGATTTTCACTTAACTCATATTTAAACCCTGAAAACTTGAAAACAAGCGTAAATTTACAACTTTACAAGCAAGCCTGGAGCAAGGCTAAGGTCTTCCCAATCTTTCCCACCTTTGCAATCCTAACCACGCTTGAGTGTGAGCGTAGGGGTCTAAATCCACTTGTAATTGTAAAACCTAAAGTTGAGTTCATATGAAGCTAAACCGCCTAAACAGGCTTTGCAAGGGGTTGCAAAACTTTACAACGTGTTGCAAAACTGTTTCGCTTACAACCTTTTTGCAATGTTGCAAAAACATATATGCTTGGGTGTGTGAAGCTAGGGTATGAGGTCTGAAGGCGAGGTAATTAACCTGTTGCGTGACGGCTGGCGTTTTAGAGCGGCGGGTCCGGGCAAAAAGTATATTGTAATCAGCGATAGAAGCGGTCGTCGCACAAGAGGCACCGGGCTTAAGAATAGTGTAGAAGACTGGGAGAAGGCTAGAGATCTTGAAGCTAAAGCGCGTATGCTGAACCTAATGGTTGAACAAGCCAAAGCGCCTACACCCGCGGTTGAAGAAGCCAAGAAGCCTGAAACGCTAGGAATACTTGTAACCTCATTCGCCCAACTAAACATACTCGACAAAAATACTCTGAACCTGGCTAGAAGGATCCTAGACCTTCTTGAAGCCCGTTTGCAAAGGTGAAAAGGCGGTTGCAAAATCTCCGCTGCTTCATTTGGGTTGTAAACGGTTGCAAATCTTTATAACCTTGGCTTACGCTTGCTAATGTGGTATGGGCTTTGATAAAGGGCGGTTGATCAAATTGCTACGTAACGGTTGGCGGCCTAGACCAGGCGGAGCGGGCAAGAGATATATTGTTCTCACGAAGGGAAGAGAAAACCGAAGCGTCGGCTTGAAAAACGACGAAGAAGGTCAAAAGCTGTTGAAGGAAATCATGGCTGAAGCGGGCATAAACCCCGAAGAGGAAACACAGGAGAAAGGTGAAGAAGTTAAAGAAGAGGCCGAAGAAAAGCCGAAGGAGGCGACAGCTAAAACCATCGTTGAAGCAGCTGTAGCGCTGCCTGAATCAAGTAAACCAGCCACACCTAAAGCTGAAGTCTCCGTGTCAGATGCGGTTAAACCTAGCCTTGATACCGCTTCATACGAATACAACCTTATGCTGTTCCTAGGCAAAATGGTGCGCTACGAGCTTCAGGGCGACGTGAAGATAACCGAAGAGGAGCTTAAGGACCCCGAGCAGGCGGCTAGGAAATACTTCGCATTCATTCAAACACTTTTAAAGCTCCGAGAAGACGCTAAAGCCTATGATAGGCTTATGGCTGAGAATGTTGTTGCCCGAGCGGCGATTAAGGAGCTTAAAACGGCTGTGCTGCAGCTGAAGGAGTTTAGCGACGCAGCGTGGTATAGTATGTGTGAGCCGTGTAGAAAGAAGGCTATGTATGTTTTAGCTATGAAGTCGGCGAGAGCTAAAGAGGTGATAACACCTTGAGTGACGTTGAGAAGATCGTGGAAGAATACGCTGAAACGAAGGGCCTAGATAAAGAAGAGGCTAAAAAACGCCTAGTCCCGTTGCTTAAATCCGAGCCCGATAAAATGGAGCAGATCAAAAGGGAGCTAGGGTTAACGAAAGAAATACTTCAAACCTACAGCGAGCTCAGCCAAAACGCACCTGAGCCGCTGAAGATCATAGCAGGGATCAAAGCAAGCGAACAGATCGCTAAAATCGACAGCGAAGAAGACCCCCTAGAGGAGACTATGAAAAAGATTAAGAGGCACTTCATGGAGCTGAAGCTTATGGACGTAGCTTCTAAAGCCGTTTTCGGCGAAAAAGAGAAGGAGGAGAAGCCTAAAACCGAGGAGATTAAGGCGGCGCTTGAACCCTTCCTTAAGAAATTCGAGGAGCTAGCGGAGTACGTTGAAGGGAGAAAGAGGGACGAGGTTCAGCAGGTCCTAAGCGAAATAAAGGAAGCGCTTGCCTCAAGAAACCAGCCTACAGGCGAAGAGAATCCGAAGGAGGTTGTTGAGAAGGCTAGGAGGGTGTTCGACGACATAAAGGATCTGGCGTCAAACTGGGGCTACAAGCTTGAAAGAGACACCATAACAAAACAGGAGCTTGAAGAAATATTGAAGGAGAGGCAGGAGAAGATCCTAGAGGAGCTCGCTGAGAAGCCTGAGCGTATAAAAGAAATCCTAGAAGCCAAAGGATACAAGGTCCAGGGCGGCCCAATACCATACGCGCAGGTTGAGAAAATGCTTGAAGAAGAGAGAAGGAAGGTTCTGGAGCAGGTTCAAGACGACATAAAAATCAGAGAGCTAGGCGGAATCATAAGGGAGAGTGTAAAAGAGGTTATCGGATTATTCAAACCCATGGTTGGAACCTGGTTTGAGAAAAGCCTAGAGGAAAGGGCTGCTGGAGGCGAAGGAGAATCGACAGAGCAACCAAGCTCGTCGGAAGAGGGGTCGCAGCAGCAGTAGAAGGCGTTTTAACAGGCTTACTCGACGGCGCGCTCTCACTCTTCGGCCCAAGAGGCTTCAAAATACTCATAGAAAACAACTTCTACATAATCGAAAGCATAGCCTACGCCGCAACCAAAAGACCTGAAATAGAGAAGATCAAAGGAATAACGCCGAAGGAAGCTGAAATCGTAGCCCTAAAACACAGGGAAATGGCGAAGTGGGCCCTAGCCGCCCTAGGCTTCACAAGAACCATGCTCCGAAAAATCCCAGAGCCAACATTAAAAGAGTATATAACCCCAGAGCGCCTAAAGAAGTGGATGAGGGAGAAGTATCCTGACCTGTGGAAGGTGTTTGAGGAAGAGGGGGAGAAGGCTGAAGCATGGCTGAAGAACGAAGTGGAGAAGGATCTCCTTCCGTGGATATTTGGGAGGCGGTTAGGGAGAACCTCCCCCTCATAGCGGGAAGCCTACTCTCATTCATAACAGGAGCTGTACTCATAGCTGACGACTGGAGAGACTTCGGTAAAACAGACAGACCAACACACCACGTTTACACAGGCCTCATACCCTTCTTCGCGGGCTTAATAGGCTTAGGAACAGCAGCAGTAAACATAACCCAAAGAGTGAATAAGAGCAACACCACAACAGCCAAGAAGGTTGAAAAAGAGTTTAAGCTAGAAGAATACGCACCCGAAATCCTGGAGGCGCTCAAATAAATGGTGGACCATAAGACGCATAGGGAAAGGTGCCGAAAGCTTCTTGGAGACGACTACGCTTGGGTCCACCGCTACATGGATCAACCATACAAAATCCTAGGTAGGCGACACAGGATACTCCGCCACGACGAGGAAACCGCGCTACTCCTAGCAATCAAAACAGGAGACCCAAGAGCATACGTGGCGTCAATGGACCACCTTCAGGCGGACGGGGTGATTAAGAAGCGTGCCAAAGGTTGAAATCCAAACACCAGAGGGCTGGAGCCCCTACGGGGAGTATAGGAGCGAAGACGAAGCCGCAAGAGTAGCGGAAACACTCACCAAAATGGGGTTCTCAGCTAGAGTAAAGAAGGGTGGTTAAATTGGCTGAAAAGGGGAAAGAGGGGACTCTTAGGGATCCGTTGACTTTTGGTCGGTTTAAGAAGTGGATTTACGATCACCTTTTGCCTGAAGCGGATAAGCTTCTCGTTGAAGGGTGGCTTGAAGAGTTTAGGAAAAACAACCTGGATTTAACGTTCAGCGAAGCGCTAGATAAGATCGAGCACCCCTCCAGCGAGAAAGATAGGCCAGCCGTGGATATCCACGATCAAATAGACTGGTACGCTATTTGGGCTGATCGTGAGGAGATAGATAAGCTTCTCCAATACGCTGAAGCACTCAGAGAAGCCCTTAAAACAGGCAAGATCAAGGGGAAGGACATTGGGTTATATAGGAAAGAAGTGGTCACGATCAAAGAATCCACGAAGTGGAGGAAGAGGGTTGAGGAGCTTGAGCGCAAGCTAGCTGAGCTCGAGAAGAAGCCTCCACCACCGCCGCCAACTAAACTCACCTCAGATCAAATCGACCTACTCTACAATCAGTTTGAAACCGAAGTAACCAAAGCACTCAGAAGAGGCTTGTTCCCAAGAGAGAAAGATAGGTTCGAGCAACTCATACCTAAAATAGAGAACCTAAGCTACGAGGAAGCAAAGAAGCAAGTATCCATGCTCGCTGAAACAATCATAGCCGAGGAGAAGCCAACTGTTCCCGAGCGAGCTTTGATAGAAACACCCTGGGGCACATACAGATTCAAAGTGAAGAAGGTTAAAGTTATAGCACCACCGATACCAGTCTGGTGCAGGGTTGTGGCAACCTACCCCTATCTAAGCCAAGTGAGAAGCGAAGCAATCATACTAAAAAAGAAGAAGCCCACCGCATACATAGGATACGCATACGACATAGAGCGGGTCACCTGGGCTGTGATCGAATGCGACCGATTTCCGACTGGAGCGGAAACAGACCAAGACGGCCTCCTACTAATACCCGCAGTTAAAAGAGAATGGTGGGAATAAATTAGAGCTGCTCTAAATGGTGGTATTTCCCCTTCTCATACTCCGCAAGCACATTACAGTTCCAACACCTAACTTCTAATTCGTTAAGGTCTTCTAAGCCCTTGAGAATTCGCCTATAAAGATTAATTCCCTTGTAGTCATTCTTTCTACCGTTTTTATGGTGTATATTCAAAAGCCGAAGATCTGTAACTCCGCAATTAACGCATTTTCCACCAAGAAGCTGTAGCGCTCTCTTCTTTATTCCCAAACGCCATTTCAAACTCCAAGCAGAGAGCCTATCTCTGTTCTTCTTCCTCCACTCTCTGGTTTGAGCTAAAAGCCTATCTCTGTTCTTCTTCCTCCACACTTTATTGTATTCTCTTTGATATTCTCTCTTCTTAGGCCAATTGTAAGCTCGCTTTGGGTTTTGCCTTTTCCATTCCTTAATACGCTTTAAGCATTCTGGACAGGTTTTCCTTTCAGGTTGAGGATTTGGTTTAAGACAGCAAACACATATGTTAGCCAACATCAATCCCTTATACCATTCGCTTTATAAACTTTATTTTAAGGAGAGTGGTATGAGCAATCTTAATATGGAATAGTGACTTATCGCAGTCCGCAGGGAATGGTATGAATAGGTGGAGAGCAGGGTGTCGCAAGCGATAAAAGGGTTGGACGTGGACACGCTCCTTAAGAGATATAGGGAGTATAATGTTGCTCTTGAGATTCTTAGGGACAGCGGGGGGAAGAGGGATAAAACAGTTGACACACTAAGGGGAATGGCTTGGCAACTCTACCACATTCTCAGAGACTTAGGCTACGAAGTAGACGAACCAGCTTGGCCCTGAGCTTCCTTTAGAGCTTTAGAGGCGACTTCAGCGTGAGTGTAAACGATTGAAGCCGCCATTTCCCTAATCGTTTTATCGTAAGTGAACCTTCTACCCGTGGTGGCTTGATAAACTCCCTGAGCCATCCTAAGATACTTTAGCGTCTCCTCACTAACCCTAATGGTTTTGCTCCCCACGAAGCTTAAGTATGCATAAGTATGCTTAAGAATATTTCGCATACTCTATCTCAAGCTTAAACGGAGAGTTCATAAAATAAGCGAACTATGATCTAAGCGGAGGTGAACCCAAAAACATGGTTGAAACAGGCGGAAAAGTTAAGCAAATCGGGGGCGTAGCTCGATTCTACATTAAGCCAGCGCTAGGCAAGGTAATCATAAGGAAGAGCGGAGTAAACAGGCAAAGCTCTAAAGTCATACAGAGAAACAACGCGGCCAGAGACGCTTGGTCAGGACAAAACGGGTGCCCAGCACAAGCGGGCGGAGTCCCCTGGAAAGAGTTCGTAAAAGCCTTAAGTGCCTGCGCAAGAACCAAAGGACTTGGGGCAGGAGTGGCGAAGACAAGAGAATACAGAATGCGCTTCAACAAGTACGTTAAGGCGCCTAAAGCACCCGCTCCAGCGCCAGCTCCAGCGCCAACATAATTCACTATTCCCCCTTCTATTTTTTAGATTAAGCTTTTCTTAGGGTTGGGACTGTTTTTCTAGGAGTTCTTTCACGTGTTTCTCGTCGTATTCTTTAAATCCAGTTGACTTAACTCTACCGACTTCCTTCTTTCCCTTGAACACAACAGCGACGCCTACGTCGCTTCCAAGCTTAAGGTCTTCATCCAAAACTTCACACGCACCAGAAGCATCTGGTTTAAACTCCATTTCAGCTAAAGCCACACCCTTCTCCTCAGACAGCTTGTAAGCGGCTTCTCTAAGCGTGGGACATAAGCCGCACCCCTTCTTAGTAACCAGGAGTATTAGGTCTGGGTTCTCCTCTAGAAGCTTCTGGAAGCCGTTTCTAGCACATACGTCGAAGCCTTCTTCGCTCTCGCTCATACCAAAGCTTTTATCTACCGCTGAACTATTTATCTTTTGATTGAGTTGGCTGAAGAGGTTAAGTATGAGACGCCGAAGCCTGAGAGCGTCTGTAAGGTTATCTTAGAGTCCCCTACGCCCTGTTCGTATCCCCGCTTCGTATTCGCTTTATGCCATGCGTGGTACGCTGTGAAGAGTAGGCCTGAGGAGAAGAGCATGAGGCAAATTTTTGTGGAGGGGTTGAGGGAAGCTAGGGAGATTTGGGGTGAGAAGTGTGAGAGGAAATGAGCGAAGAAGAGAAGCTTACTGAAGAGGAGCGGGAGTGGCTTAAGAAGGTGTTTATGGGCGAGGTGTTAGATGGGTGGCTTGAGCGGGCTCGGGTGAAGCCCCTATCCGAGTTTATGGAGGAGGAGAAGGGCTCCACACTCATCAAGTCTCTTATGGCTGAGAAGGACGGTGAAACCCTGATCATAGGTTTGCTGCGGAACGGGGAACACGTTAAATTCGCTGTGCTATGCGGTAAAGCACCTGGGGAGGTTGAACATTTGTGTCACGTTCGTGAGGTTAGGGACGGGGAGCTCTACGATAAAGTTAAACGCATACTTCAAGCATTAGGCTACAGGGTTAAAGAAGTTGCGCTGGATTTGGAGGCTAGGGTGGAGTCTCTGGAGAAAGAGGTCGGAGAGCTCAAGGAGGCGCTGAAGCATTGACCCAAGCGGTTTGCGAAGTATGTAGGCTCCTAGACGGAGACACAACCCTAAAGGAGTGTGATTGGTGCGACTTCTGTAAAGCCTTCATCTGTAAGCGTGATCTCTATAGTCCACGTAGGATTAAGGCTTGGGCTGTTAAGAAGGGTTTGAGCTTGGAGGCTCTTAAGAGGTGGCTTGGTGTTGGGTGAAGAGTGCCCCGCTTGTGTGCGCATTCTGAAGGCTTTGGAGGAAGAGGAGCCCGTGGACTACAGCCCAATCGTAGTTGGTTTGGTGCTTGCTCTGATACCCGCTTCAGTAGTAGCGTTATACGCTGTAGCGAGTTTAAGCGAAGGATTTAAAAAGTAGTTGTTTGCAATAGG
>Ga0123519_10002558_pt1 | contig 30756 bp, 27 predicted proteins | sample YelNatPaOPRAMG02_FD_87396 | JGI IMG/M metagenome (GOLD analysis project Ga0123519, IMG submission 87396) | Hot spring microbial communities from Yellowstone National Park - Yellowstone National Park OP-RAMG-02 (version 2) | ecosystem: Environmental > Aquatic > Thermal springs > Hot (42-90C) ... | reverse complement strand
CTGGCCCCCATAGCGGTTGGCGTCTTCTACAGGTTCATTTACGATTCCACGTTTGGAATCTTCACCTACATACTGTCCAAGGTAGGGATTCCAGGATTCAGCTGGTACACCTATGAGTGGGTGATACCGTGCGTGGCCTTGGTGGATGTTTGGATGTGGACGCCCTTCATGATGCTGATCATCCTAGCGGGGTTAACGGCGGTTCCCACCTATCTTTACGAGGCGGCTGAAATAGACAGGGCCAGCTGGTGGATGAAGTTTAGATACATCACGTTGCCCACCATCAAGCCGCTCATAGGAATCGCGTTGCTGTTCAGAACCATGGACGCCTTCAAGCTGTTCGACACACTCTTCATCTTAACGGATGGAGGACCGGGAAACGCCTCGGAGGTGATATCCCTCAGAATATACCGGGAAGCCTTCCAATACTTCCACACCGGGTTCGCCAGCGCCCTATCCTACATCCTCCTCGTCATCATCATCGTCTTAACAAACATATACCTCAGGTTTCTCACCCGAAGGCCGTTAAGGCCCCGAGTTGAAAGGGAGGTGGAGGTGTAAAACCATGGATAGACACGTCAAGCGAGGCGTCATCCAGGGAATAAAATATTTTCTAATAGCCGTCATCACCGTGGTCTACGTCTTCCCAATCTACTGGCTCATCGTAACCTCCTTCAAAACCAGGCTGGACATGTTCGCCATCCCTCCGAAATGGATTTTTAAGCCAACGCTAACAAACTATCTAGATGTCTTCGTCGAGCGTAGATACGGGTTAACCCCCACCATAACCGAGTTCCCGAAATTCCTGTTCAACAGCGTGTTCATCTCATTGGCGAGCGTTGCGATAGCCGTCGCGTTTGGAACCCTAGCGGCCTACAGCTTCTCAAGGTTCGAGTTAAAGGGAAAGGACACATGGCTCTTCTTCATCCTCGCAACTAGAATGCTGCCGCCCATAGCGGTGCTGATACCCATATACCTCATGTACAGGACCTTGGGCTTCATCAACACCTACCATGGACTCATATTCCTTTACGTGATGTTCAACATGGCCTTCGCCGTCTGGATGACGAAGGGATTCTTCGACGAAGTTCCCAGGGAGTTGGAGGAGGCCGCCATGGTCGACGGCTACTCCAGGATGAGGGCCTTCATGAAGGCTACGCTGCCTCAAGCCTTAACGGGCATAGCGGCCACAGCCGTGTTCTGCCTCATCACTTCATGGAACGAGTTCATGTTCGCCTATGTGACATCGGGGTTTGACACCAGAACCGTCCCCGTTTCCCTAGCCCGAATCAGAGGTGAATCAGGCATCAACTGGGGCATCATCACAGCCTCAGAGGTCATCTACGTCCTACCCGTGATAATCTTCACCTTCCTCATGCAAAAGTACTTGTTAAGGGGCATAACCTTCGGGACGATTAGAAAGTAAACAGGTGAGTATGAGAGTTGGCGGAAGTAAGGCTGGAAAACGTTACTAGGGAAAGAGGACTCCTATGCCCAGTTCACGACCTCACCATCGAAGTGGAGGATAAAAAGTTCGTCGCCCTTCTAGCCCCCTCAGGGTCAGGTAAAACCACCATCATGAGAATCATCGCGGGGCTTGAGCCCGTTGAAGCCGGCGACGTATACATTGGAGGAGAAAGGGTTAACGACCTTTCACCCGCCGAGAGGGATGTCGCCTTGGTGTTTCAAACCTACGCCTTATACCCCCACCTAACCGTATATGAAAACCTCGCCTCCCCTTTGAGGGCTGTTAAAGCCCCTGAAAATGAGGTGGAGAAAAACGTTAAACAAGTCGCTGAAACATTGAACATCACACCCCTTCTCAACAAGTTGGCCACGCAGCTAAGCGGTGGGGAAATGCAGCGAGTCGCCATTGGAAGAGCGATCATCCGTAGACCGAAAGTCTACTTGTTCGATGAACCCTTAACCAACCTAGACGCCAAACTCAGAGTCCACATGAGGGCTGAGTTGAAGCGGCTTCAAAAAGACCTAGGGCAAACAGCCATATACGCCACCCACGACGAAGTTGAGGCGATGACGATGGCCGATAAAATCGCGGTGCTCAGACATGGCAGGTTAATTCAATACGATACCCCCGACGAGGTTTACCACCATCCCAGAAACCTCTTCGTCGCCGACTTCATAGGATCCCCCCCGATAAACACGTTCGACTGCACCTTCAAGGAGGAGGATGGGCGATGCCTGCTGGACGCTGGGGAATTCACAGTAAACGTGGATGAATATGGAGATTTAATAAAGAAAGCTGCGAAAAGCGACGAGTTAATCCTCGGCATCAGGCCAAGCGACTTCACGCTCGAGGAAACAGGTAAGAAAAAGGACATCATACCCGCGGTGCTCTACGTTTCCGAGCCCATGGGCGCGGTGACGATTCTAGATTTAAAGGTGGGCGAAAAACTGGTGAAGGTGAAGGTGAAGGGAAGGTACGAGGCTGAAATCGGAAAGAAGGTGTGGCTTCACTTCAACAGGGACCGCATACACATATTCGATAAAAAAACCCAGGAAACCATCGTGTGAAAGGGGTACGATTAAATTGGCTGATGTTAAGGTTAAAAATTTGACCAAGGTTTTCGGGAAGGTTACCGCCGTCGACAACCTAAACCTAGAGGTTGAAGACAGGAAGTTCGTATGTCTTTTAGGCCCTTCAGGCTGCGGGAAAACCACAACCCTGCGATGCATCGCGGGGCTGGAAACCCCTGATAAAGGGGAAATCTACATAGGAGGCGAATTGGTGAATGAGTTAACACCCTCCGAAAGAGACATAGCCATGGTTTTCCAGTTCTACGCCCTCTACCCGACCCTAGACGTGTACGATAACCTAGCCTTCCCCTTGAAGGCTCAGAAAATCTCTAAAAGCGAGATAGATAAAATGGTTAAGGAAGTCGCGGAAACCCTGCGCATCACTGGAATTCTCCATTTAAGGGCTGACCAACTCACCCCAGGGGAGGCTCAGAGAGTCGCTTTAGGCAGGGCCATCATCAGGAGGCCGAAGGTTTACCTGTTAGATGAGCCCCTAACCAACTTAGACGCCAAGTTAAGGGCCTACATGAGGGCTGAGTTGAAGCGGCTTCAAAAAGACCTAGGCCAAACAGCCATATACGTGACACATGACCAACTTGAGGCGATGACGATGGCCGATAAAATCGCCGTCATGAATCAAGGCATCTTACAGCAATACGACACTCCCGAGGAAATATACGACCACCCCAGAAACCTCTTCGTCGCGGGCTTCATAGGAAGTCCCTCGATGAACTTCATGGAATGCGAGCTCCATAAAAACCATAAATACATGTTGAAGACCGATGACTTCGAATACGACGTCACGGAGTATAAGGACCTGTTTGATAAAGAAGCGTCGTCCGAGGAGGTCATCCTCGGCGTTAGGCCGGAAGACATCGCGGTCTCCAAGAGGAAGCTTGGAGGCCCAGCCTTCCAAGCTGAAGTATACGTAGTTGAACCCATGGGGGATCAGATGATCGTTAACGTAAAATTCGGAGGCTACGTCCTGAAGGCCATCACCGAATACGACCCCGGGTTAAAGGTGGGTGAAAAGGTTTGGGCATCCTTAAACGAGGAGAAGGTTCACTTCATAGACAGGAAAACGGAGAAAGTGATCCTATAGGAGGATGAGCCTGATGCCACTCACAGAGAAGTGGAAGAGCATAATAGAGAAAATTGGAATCGCTCTATCCTTCTTCGGATTGTTCAGCATCCTTCAACCCGTATCGATGACCCTTTACAGGCATGGATTCCAGATTCTATGCCTCGGCGGCATCATCTACATCGTGCTCGGATACATCCCTACAGGAGCCTCCCTTAAAAAGGGCCTCGGCCTCACCTTGGCAGTTCTAGCCGTGTTAGCTGGATTCTTAGCCCTAGGAATACTCGTGGCCCCCATCCTCGTAGGTTAAAACTTTATTTCTTAAACTCAAACATTCAAATGGGGAGTTAAACATAAAATGTTGAAGGGGAAGATTGCAAATTGGGTAAAATAAGCTGTAACATAGACGCTTTCAGGCATTCCGACAAAACCTTCAACTACGCCGTTAAAAGGTTAAGCGAGCTGGGATTCGACGCCGTGGAGCCTGAGGTTTTAGATGGAAGATGCATATATACGATATACCATTACTGCCCCATGATAAGCTTGGAGGAGGATCCAACGGAGGTGAAGGGGCAAGCGGACAAATATGGCTTGGAGATTTCATGCGTCAGCGCCCACACATCCCTGCTCAACGCCGAGTATGGGATAAGGTATTTGAAGAAAGCCATCGTCTTCGCCGACAAACTGGGCACAGGTATCGTGAACACCTCTGAAGGCCCTAAACCCACTGGGATGAGCGATGAAGAGGCTTACAGGCTTATGGAGATAAACATCAACGAAGTTTTGAAGATGGCTAAAAACTTTGGTTTAACCCTCACCATCGAGCCCCATGGAGAATACACCACGAACAGCCAGGGCCTGTTGAAAATCATGGGTATGGCGAAATATGAGAACATTGGAGTAAACTTCGACACTGGCAACGTATACTTGTCCGGAAACGATCCCCTAAAAACCTTAAAGGCGGTCAGAGAATACGTGAAGTACGTGCACGTGAAGGACATCGGCGGGGCTTTGCTTGACAGCCGGGGGAAGGTTACCGGCACACCGGTAGGCGTCGCCATAGGTCAAGGCAACGTGGACGTGAAGGGATGCGTGGAGGAGCTTAAGAGAGCAGGCTACAAAGGTTACTACTCGATCGAGGCCTCTGAAGCGGATTTAGAGCAAAGCATAAAATATTTGAGGGGGTTGACCTAGAACCCTTTCGCCGCTTCCTCCCATTTTTTAATAACGTTTCTCGGAACGAACATCGATGTGTCCACGCCTCGCGCCCTAGCCAGCGTTAACAGGTTCTCTAAGTCCCCCCTCTTTTTTTCAGGGTTGAAGTAATGCTCCAAGACGGCTTCATGGTCAAGGTTGTCAACCACCCCGTTGGCCAAGTGTACGGCGTTGAAGCAGTTGGCCAAGGCCACTTGCACGGGCATTTTCTCAGGGTTTATATCGATTCCAAGGTACCCGTCGTAACCGTACATTCTTAAAACGAACAGTAAAGCCTCAACGGTTTCTAAACCCACAACCCCCACGTTTAAATCTTGGTCGAAGTTTCCCAACGGTTGACTGTTTAAGTGAACGTGGGCCAGCCTACCCTCCCGCATCACCCTAGCGTACGCGTAAGCCACGTCTTCAAACCCCATTCTCACATGACCCACCTCAGGGTTTAACCCCACCACAGCGTGTCCTTCTTCGATGAGCTTCCGGTTCACAGGGTTTTTCAGCCGTGCCTCCACATCCCTCGCCATGATGAGCCCATCAGCGGTGTTCCGGTAAATGTTGTTGATGGCCGGCTCATAGGGCTTCGGTTCAATCGCCACCCTGACCCCGGGAACCTGGTCAAGGGCCTCAGCCAACGCGGCTTCGAATCGATCCCACATGTCGTAGAAATGTGTTCCCAGGGAATACGTGTACCCGTCGATTCCAGGCCATGAAACCCCTACGGCTTCCAGCTCCCCAGCCAACCTTAAACCGTTGATGGTGGCCTTGAGATATTTTTCCCTCACCTCCTTTATCACGCTGGATGTGGTTCCGAACTGCGCGTCCACCTGCCTGAAGTCTCCGCCTATGCCCCCAACTATTGAAACCTTTATCCCCGCGCTTTTCTCCAAGTTCCTGTATAGGTCGATGTTCCCTTCGTTGATCTCCCATGGATAATGGGCTTCCACGGCCCTTAACCCATAGGGGGCCATCTCAGCGGCGATGTCAAGCCTCTCCTGAATGGTTAAATCCTTCTTGTAGGGGAAGTGGAACCTGGATGAGCCTCCGCCGAAGAACCATACACCCGCCGAGAATTTCGGCTCAAACGGTTGGTCCAGCCTTTTCACATATTCTTCAGGGGTTAACCGTAGGGCTTGAGCCCTTATGTCCCGGATGGAGGTGCCGGGGACCATTCTGCCTCTGCTCGCCTCAACCTCGACGCCAAACCTTAAATTTAAACCGTAGTTTTCAAATTCGCTGTGCGACACCAATTTCGTTCCCGTTAAAGCTGTCACTTCATCAAGGCCTTCAGAAACTTTAACCCGTCTCTAGCCAGGGAGTCCTGTGAGGGCGCTAAAGGTCTCCATATCGAAGCCGCCACAGCTATCTCCTTGATCCCGGGCTGAAAAGTTTCAATGACCATATACCCATCATATTTAATGGCTTTCAATGCTTCAGCGACCTCGCTCCAAGGAATATGTCCTGTCCCAGGAGTACCCCTGTCGTTTTCGCAGGAGTGGAAGTGAACCAAGTTGCCTCCACAGGCTTTAATGGCTTCTCCGATGGATTTCTCCTCTATGTTGGCGTGGAAGGTGTCGAAGTGAATCTTCACAGATGGACTGTTTATTTCCCCCATCATTTTCAAAGCCTCCGCCACCGTGTTAACGAGGTGGTTCTCAAACCTGTTTATGGGCTCGAGAGCTAGGCATATGTTATTATCCTCAGCGTATCCCGCCACATCCTTTAACTCCTTCACCGCGATCCTCCACTCCTTCTCCTTATCCGGTATGGTGAGGGTTGGCCCTACAGCTGAGTAAAGTGGTCCACCGACGATTTTACAGCCGAAGTCGACGGCGAAGTCAACGCAACTCTTAATATACTCCTTAGCTTTTTCACGAACCGCTTTATCATCGCTTTTAATGTCCCTGTCAGGGCTGAGAACGCCGCAAATGGAGGAGCATTCAATTTTCGAGGAATTCAACGCCTCCACAATTTTTTTCCCATCCAGTATTTTCGGGTCCTCAACGGGGATTTCAAGACCGTCGAAACCCGCCTCCTCAGCTCGGAATACAGCCCCTGGGTTGAAGGGATAAAACCAAACCCAGCTTATTACACCAAACTTAACCATGGGCAAAACCCCTTACAAATCCTCCACTAACATTATTTGTAAGCTTCATATTTTAAGGTTAAGATCCGAAAGTCTTTTAAAAAAAACCGTGAACAATCTTCATGGAGGAAAACGTTATGGCAAAATACATGTTGGGATGCGGAACCTGGCCCTACATGTTTCCACCTTACTCAGCTAGACCGTACACGCTGGAAGAATGCTTGGAGATGATTTCAAACCTCAAATTCGACGGTGTAGAGCTTTCCGGCTTCAAACCCCACGCCCACCCGGACATATATAAAACAAAGAAGGATCGAAGCGACCTGGAGGCGAGGATTAAAGGGTACGGCTTAAAGATTTCAGGCATAGCCGCCGACCTCTCCACCTACCCCATAGCCTCCCCCCATAAAGAAGTGAGGAAGAAACATGAAGAGATCTTCTCCACGTTCATAAAATTCTGCAACGACTTGAACATCGATGCGATGAGGGTTGACACCGTCACAGGATACCAAGGCCCACCAGACCTCAAATACGAAGACGCCTGGAAAACCGTGTTGGCCACGTTTAAAAAATACGCTGGGAAAGCCAAGGACGCGGGGGTGAAACTCGTATGGGAGTTCGAGCCTGGCTTCATGTTCAACAAGCCCAGCGAAGTCCTGAAGTTAGTGAAAGAAGTAAACCATCCATCCTTCACCACCATGGTGGACACATGCCACGCCCACTGCTGCGGCATCGGACTTAACCAAGGCAAGGAGAGGGAGCTGTTCAAAGGATATCCAATCGAGGTGATCGACGTACCACTTAGCAAGGTAGCCGCGGAGTTCATCAGAAGGTTAAAGGGCTACGTGGGGCATGTGCACATCATAGACAGCGACAACACCCTCAACCCCCATCACACGTCCACCCACGTTCCCATGGGTAAGGGGGTAATAGACTTCGATGAAGTTATGCGCGCCCTATCCGACGTCGGGTATACGGGTTGGCTGGTGCTGGATCTCTGCTTCTGGCCGGAGGCTTGGAACGCGACGAAGGACTGTAAAACATTCATGGATAGCCTAGTAGAGAAGCATCGATGAGGCGAATAACCATGAAGGCCGCCGTTCTAACAGGCGTGAAAAAGATAGAGCTTCAGGAAAAGGACCTCACACCGTTAAGGCCGAACGAGGTGCTCGTAAAGGTTAAGGCCGTTGGGGTATGTGGCTCAGACATCGCCTACTATCAGAGGGGTCAAGCTGACATACCCCCACCCATCATCCTAGGCCACGAGTTCACTGGGGAAGTCGTGGAGCTAGGGTCGATGGCCAAGGATCTGGGAACCGTGAAGGTGGGTGAAAGGGTGGTGGCGGAGCCGGTTCAGGCGTGCGGTGTATGCCAACCCTGCAAAAACGCTTCACCAAACCTATGCGTGAAGCCCACCGTGTTGGGAGTTAACGTAGACGGAGGATTCGCCGAGTACTGCAAAGTCCAATACAACTACATTCACCCCCTGCCGAGAAACGTTTCCTACGAGGAAGGCGCGTTCACGGAGCCCCTCGCATGCGCCCTGTACGGTGTGGGGAAGATGAGGATTCAGCCGGGAGATTTCTGCGTCGTAGTCGGTCCAGGACCCATCGGGTTGATGATGCTTCAATACGTCAAGGCGAGCGGAGCGGGAAAGGTTGCGTTGATCGGGACGAGGGATTACCGATTAAAACTGGGAGGCAAGCTGGGAGCGGACTACCTCCTCAACACAAGGGAAAGAGGCTCCAAATACTTCGCGGAGAACCCTGTGGAAAAAGTGAAGGAGTGGAGTGGCGGCGGAGCGGACGCCGTCATCGTCGCCACCGGGAACATTGAGGCCAACGAGCTGGGAATAGCCGTCGCCGGAGCCAAGTCCAGGGTTGTATTCTTCGGGGGAGCAGGCTACGGCCCTGAGGAGCAGGCGAAAATCAACCTATGGCAAGGCACTTTAAGGGACATGGAAATCCATTACTCCTGGCTGTCCCCTTACACGTTTCCTAAGGCCATTAAAGCCATCAGCCGAGGTTTGGTTAAGGTAAAACCCCTGATCACCCACACGTTCAACTTAAACAAGACCGGTGAAGCCATAGAAACCGTGGAGCAACGGAAAGGAAACCCGTTAAAGGTGCAGGTGAAGCCTTAAAGACCAAGTGTTTCAAAAAACCCCCTTAAACCTTTTTAATGGAAGTCATGTTCAAGATTTTTTCGCCTTGATCAGCTAAAATCCGATCCACGTTCTCCCTTGTCACCGTGGTGGTTGTTCCAACACCTGACACACACGCCGCTCCTGAAGCCGAAGCGTAGAGCAAATGACGGGAAAGCTTCCCCCCGTCTATCGTATTAAACGCTTCGCCGATCGCTATTAGACTTTTAAGCAAACCAGCGCAAAACGCGTCTCCAGCGCCTGTAGGGTCCACAACCCTAACTTGGAAGGCTGGCATCTGGATCATTCGATTCCTAAACCCGGCGACAAGCCCGCCCCCGCCTAAAGTAACCACGGGTAGGTTTACTCCCTCCCTTAAAAGACGTTTCACCGCCTCCTCCACATGCGATTCTCCAGTTAAAGCGGAGGCTTCCAACCCATTACAATGTAAAATGTCCACAAGTCCGTTAAGTCGTTGAATGAGGAGGTTGCCTCCGGTAGGCGGCATGATGGTGTCTAGAATGGTTTTAACCTCCATGCGTCGTGCCCGCTTCAACAACTCGATGATCTTTAAATCAACCTTCCCGTTTAGGCCAATTAACCCAACGTATAGCCATTCAGGGTTCTCTTCCACGATCACCCTTTCAGCCTCGGCGAAGTCTACGTGAAGGTTCGCCCCTGGGTCGAAGTGAAATCTCCGATCCTCACCCCTTACCACGAGGATCATGTTTTTCGATGTTTCAGCTTCAAGCACACGTTGCACGTGGGAAACGATTCCAAACCTGGCCAACTCCTTCTCGGCGAAGTCTCCCAGCATGTCAGCTCCAACGGCGCCGATGGCGCTGACCCCTCCACGCTTTAACCCAAGCTTTCGAAGGTCTATGGAGACATTGGCGCAATGCCCCCCAATTTTCACCTTTATCCCACTTTCAACTATGACAAGCTTTCCAGGCTCAGCGACATTTGGAATACCGGACGCTATGAGGTCCACCACTATCAGCCCTAAGCATGTCACCAGCAAACCGTTTAAACCCTCCTTCATATAATTTAACGACTGATAAATCTTATTTACCACTCGTTGGAATACATTTCTCAGGGCTTGTTTTGAGCTTTCTAGTAGGCTTGGACCTTGGGACCACTGGGTTCAGATATGAATGCTACGACGTGGAAGGGAACGTATTATCCAGCGGAAGAGCTGAGTTGAAGGGTCAAACCGTTGAGGATTGGGTTGAAGCGCTTCTGAAAGCCGTTCCATCCAAGCCTCCATATAAAAGGGGTGGGGACGTAATTCTCTCGGCTCAGAGCACCTCAGGCACTGTAATCTTAGCGGACAAGTTTGGTAAACCGGTCTTTGAACCCATCATGTATTATGAAAAGGCTGTTGAAGAGTTTAAAGAGGTCAGCCATTGGAGTTCAACTAAGCAGCTTACCGACGTAGGCGTATCCATTTCCTCAACGTCACCTCTCCCAAAAATCTTGAGGGTGAAAAAAAGGTTCCCGAATCGGTTTAAAAATGTGAAATGGATTCTCTCCCCCACCACGTGGCTGCTATACCGTTTCCTCATCAAAGAGGGTGAGGAGTGGAGGGATGTGGAAACGGATTGGACCAACGCCCTGAAACTGGGGGAAGACATCACCGGAGCGGAGCCTCGATGGTTCACCCCCATATTTCAAGAGGCGGGAATAGATTTAGACCTGCTTCCACGCATCGTGCCCTGCGGTAAACTGATCGGGGAGGCTGAAAGCCAGCTGGCTGAGAAAACGGGTCTGAAGGGGGCTCGAGTTTACCAGGGGATGACCGACGGCAACGCCTCCGCCCTGGCGGTAGGATGCTTAAACGACGGAGACTTCGGGTTCAGCTGCGGAACCACCACTGCCTTTAAATACGTAAGCTCAGAAATGAAGCTTCACCCAGCCATATACTACCATCTCCACCCAGTGGAAGGATACTTGGCGGGCGCCGCCCCTGTAACCGCTGGGATGCTGGAGTGGTTCTCGAAAAAAATCATGGGAATCGACACCGGTGAAGCCTTCAAGCTGGCTGAGGAAGCGTCAAGACTAGGAGCGTTGGGCCTGTACTTCCCCCAAGGCGACAGAGAACCCTTCAACGACCCCACGCTTGGAGCCTCGTTTCTAAGGCTTTGGCCTGTTGACGCGTCTAGCTCCGAAGTTAGGGGCATGATGTTTAACGCCATGCTATTAGGGTTAACCTTCCTCGAAAAGTATTACATCACGCTCTTTGAAGACCTCTTCAACAAACCCATCACAGAGGCCAAGATCACCGGGGGAGGGACGAGATCCAGGTGGTGGAATAGGATCCGCGCCTCCGTTTACGGGTTTGAAGTTAAGGTGATGGATGAGAGGCCCGGCGTCGGCGCGTTGATCCCAGCCGCCATGGAGGAAAAATTATACTCCAACTACAAGGAGGCGGGTGGAAAGCTTCTCAGGGTTCTCGAAATCTTTAAGCCCGAACAGGAGCTCGCCTCTAAGTATCGAAAAGAAGAAAAGCTCTTCACCAAAAGATGGCACGCCGTCAAAACGGCCTCAGACATAGATTAAAAGCCGCCTTAAAAGAGAATTCGACCCACTACGAAGTCCAGGCTCTCTACGATCAGCCCAAAAAGGCACTAGCCTACGATGATTTTAGAAGAGGATTCTGGAGTGGGCTGTATGGATGTTTAAATGAACATGTGACCGAGATTCCCTGCCCATAAGATTCCACTCGCCCAAACGTGGAAAGCGGAGTTAAAACCACAAAGCGTTAAGCTTAAAAATCGAAGTATAAAAGGGTCGGATACGATGGGGATTAGCCGTGGGATGTTTATCTCGCTGAAACCTAGGCGATAAACTGATATCCTTTCTGGATCTCCTGGTAAACCCTCCAATATTTTTCCTGCAGTCCTCTATACTTTTCCCGGTCGGAGCTACTTGGTTTAAACGTTTTCTCCACCTTCACCATTTTTCTCACAGCCTTGGAAACGCTTCTGAAGGCTTCAGAGGCTAAGCCTCCTAAGATGGCTGAGCCTAAAGCGGCGGCGTCGGATACCTTCATCACGGTCATCGGAATGCCCGTCGCGGAGGCTTTAATGGAATTCCACACATCGCTTCTGCTCTCCCCGCCGACGAGGGAGGCTCTTTTCACCCGTATACCCAGCTCCTGCAAGATGTTTATCGAAGCCCCGTATTGATAGGCTACACCCTCAAGAATGGCGCGTATGAAGTGTCGCTTCATGTGGGCTAACGTGAACCCGTAGAAGCACGCCTTCGCCTGATCGTTGAAAACCGGGGATTTCCCACCCATCGGGTACGGATAGTAGAGGAGGCCTTCGGATCCCGGAGGCACCTTTTTCGCCTCCTCATCCATGATCGTGTAGGGGTCAGCTTGAACTTCAAAGGCTTTCTTCAATTCCTCATGGCAGAAGTGGTCTCTAAACCACTTTAACGAGGCGCCTGTAGTTAAAATTAACCCTTCATACTCCCATCTACCGGGAACCACATGGCAGCAACAGTCAAACCTACCCTTTAAATCGATGATAGGCCTCTCCAGGGGAGCGGTTAAAACCGTTCCCGTTCCCGTGCCTATGTTTATTTCACCTGGGTTGACGACGCCCGCCCCCAACGCCTCGCACGGCCGGTCTCCTCCCCCTCCAGCCACCGGGGTTCCCTCATCCAGCCCAGTAACCTTGGAAGAGCTTTCGTCCACTTCCCCCACTTTTTCCCATGAGGCTTTAATCTCAGGCAAGGTTTCAACTGGGATTTCAAGGGCTTCACATATCTCGCCGCACCAGGCCCGCTGGTTTACGTCGAAGAGCATTGTTCTAGACGCCATGGAGTAATCTGTAACGTACTCGCCGGTAAGTTTAAAGATGATGTAGTCTTTAGGGAACAGGATTTTCCTTACCCTCGAGAAGAGCTTTGGTTTTTCCTCCTTGAACCAGAGTATTTTTGGAGCTGTGTAAAAGTAGTCGATGGGCAAACCCGTCCTCTTCAACACGTATTCCCGTGGAAGCTTCCCCTCGACTTCTTCAGCCTGCTTCAGGGTTCTCCGATCCAGCCATATGATGCTGTTGGCTAGAAGTTTCCCGTCGCCGTCGAGGAGCACAGGCGCCTCCCTCTGGGAATCCACACCTACGCCTAGAATGCTTCCAGGATCTATACCCGTTTCTTTCAGAATCGCCTTAACGCTTTCCGACGCCGCCCTCCACCAATGCTCCGGGTTCTGCTCAGCCCAGGTGGGTTTCGGGTAATAAACTGGGTAATCCATCGATTTAGACGCTACAACTTCGCCGTTCAAGTTGAAGAGTATGGTTTTACAGGACGTGGTTCCAGCGTCGATTCCTAAAAGGTACTCTAAAGCTCACTCCCCTCCTCAGAATTTCACGGTGGTTCAGGCGGGTAGCAGCATACCATGTCTATGGGTTCACGGCCATCGTTGACCACTTCGAACGGTGGAACAGACGCGTGGACGAATAGGGATTTCCCCCTCTTGATGGGCAACTCGCCAAATGGACCTGAAAGCCTTCCAACACCCTTCAACGTCACCGCGCAGAAGAATCCCCGCTCGCTGGAGAGTCGCATTCGATCCGCAACGTTCAACCTCGTCACCCAGAAAAACCTTTTCGCCTCGTCGGGCAACAGCTTTAACTCCACGTTTTCACCCTCCCTTCTCACCGGGAATGGTTTCCTCATCACATAGTTATGCAAGTAATCCAAATCCATTTCGGAGAAGTTAGCTGATTCCAGGGCTAGGTCCCATCCGAGGCCGAGGTTGCCCTCCTCCTTCCCGTAGGGGAACCCCTCCCATTCAGCTAGAATATTCCAGTCCGTGGGCTCCTGCGGTTCGAGGATGCATAGGCCACTGCCGATGGAATGCACTATTCCAGCCCTCAAGTAGAACACGTCATCGACCTTCGGGTTAACTTCGTGGAGGTGTCTCCTCATCTCCTGAACGTCTTGAGCCTCCATCCACTTCCTGAAAGCCTCTTTCTCAACCGGCTCTCTCCACCCTATCCAAGCCTTAGCCCCAGGCCTGGTTCCGATGATGATCCAAGACTCGTTTTTCCCATAAGGGGAGTTCAAGTATTTCTTTGAAAACTCCGGGGTGGGATGCCAGTGTACTGGAATGTGGGAGCCTTCGCCAACATCGAAAATCTTCACCAAAATCCCCAGGTTGGCTCCGAAGCGTTCAAAATGCTTTTTACCCAACGTTTCTTCAGGGAATTCCTCTAAAAGCCTTTTCAGCAAAATGATTTCTCCGCTGGGAAGCTTTATTCTGCTGAAGCCTTTATCCGGTGGGTTATCCCTTCCAGGGGTGATGGCCCTGTTCGTGGAGAATATCCATTCCTCCGACCTATAATCGTCTCTCGGGTTTTCCTCCCCCATGAACTCGGCCCTCAATTTTCCCCCATTATAGAAGTGTAGGAATGTGTTCGGCTCAAGGTAGATGGGCTTCTCCAACAGCCTCTCCATATCCCTCCTCAAAACTCTCTTCCCCCCCCCCAAGGAATTCTCCTGGGCGAACGCTTTTAAATTATGTCCTTTAACCCGATTTTGGAAACCGTTTCCTTTTCAGGTATTCCCTCATGATCCCATCCTCGAAGCTCATAGTACTCGTCCAGCATCTCATCTAAGTGGACGACTTGGCCTCGGGCTGGCCCCTCGGGCAGGGGCTCCTCCAAACACCTGTAGGGTAACGTATCGTCTTTTCTGCTGAACCCTTCCCTTACGTTGAAGAGCCTTGAAAGGGTGATAATCCGCGCGCCCAGCTTCTTTAACTCATCCGGATCCTTATATTCGAAGCCTGTGGCTGAAACGACCATCTGGTAAACCTCCTTTAACTTCAACCCGAATAGGGTGAAGAAGCAGAGAACGCTGGAGTCCACCACAGCCTTCTCGTCCTGTCTGTCGATGGCCAGTTGAACCTTCGCTCTATCATGTGACAGGGGATCCGCTCCCCCTCCGTATCCGCATAGCTCAACGCCCGCTGTGTACGCTCTTAAATGGCAGGCGCCCCTCTCCGACACGGCGTAGCATAAACCCATCCCCTGGGCGGCCCTCGGCTCATAGCCAGGCATTTCGAGGCCTTTCACATGCATAGCGAATTTCTCGCTTCCAGGATACTTCTCCGCCAACCTTTTAACACCCATCTGGAGGGTTTTCCCCACTCCTTCACCTTTTCCGATGAGCTCCGCCAACTTCACCATGGCCTCACCGTCCCCAAAGATGGGCTTAACGGGTAAATCCTCGCCTTTCAAGTATCCCTTCTCATACAGCTCCATGTAGAAGGCTATGATGACTCCAACGCTGATCGTGTCTATTCCATACTCGTCGCATAGGTAATTGGCGTACGCGATGGCTTCCTTATCGGACACGCCGCAGTTGCTGCCTAAGCTGAATATCGTCTCGTAATCTGGGCCATCCACGTAAACCTCCCCGCCACCCCGCTTCGCCTTCATGATTTTGCTGCACCTGATGTTGCAGCCTAAGCAGCAGGAGAAGTCTTTTAACCAAAGCTCACTTCTATAGGATTCACCGGATATCATCTCAGCTCCCTCAAACCTCCCCGTCTGAAAGTTTCTGGTTGGGAGGGCTCCTGTTTCATTTATGGTGAGGAGGATGTTGTCCGTTCCGTATATGGGTAGGCTTCGAACGGTCACTTCGTTCATTCTAAGCGTTCTCAGGGCGATCCACACCATTCTCTCGAACATGGATTCATCGTGTACCTTAACGCCTCTGAACCCCCTTACGGCTATGGCCTTCAGGTTTTTCGATCCCATGACGGCGCCTAGACCCCCCCTCCCCGCTGATCGTAGGTTGCTGAACACAGGCGCTATGGGAGACATTCGCTCCCCCGCAGGCCCTATCACGGCGACCTTAAACCCTTCACCTAACTCCTCTATTACCTTCCTCTCCGCGGCTGAGGTGTTCATCCCCCACAGCCTTTCACACCTTTTAACCGAAACATTCCCGTCGTCTACAACCAGCATTGAAGGATGCTCCGCCCTTCCCGTTATCACCACCGCGTCGTATCCTGAGAACTTTAACTCCCCCCCTATCCATCCCCCCATGTAAGAGTCGTTTATGGTTCCGGTGGCTGGGCTCTTGGACGCGATGCAAAGCTTTTGGCATGGGGCTATGGTTCCGTTTAAAGGCCCCGTGGCCAACGCTAACACGTTTTCAGGGTCCAAGGGGTTTACGTCAGGCTTCACCATCTGGTAGAGGATCCATGTAGCCAAGCCTTTCCCGCCTAAAAGCCTGTAAACGACGCGTTCATCCAAGCTTTGCGTATTGAACTTTTCTTGAGTGAGGTCTACGGTTAAAATCCTATTCATGTAGCCTCTTTTTTCCAAATCCATTCTAAACACCTTTGAGGGGAGCTGTCAGCAACGCGTCTGTGGGGCAGTATTCCACGCATTTCGGATTTCCTTTACACATGTCGCATATGAACGGGTTCTTAACATCATCATTCCACCCTACTACTTTGAATGGACACGCGTCGACGCATTTCCTACACCCCTTAGGCCCAATGCACCGTTCAGCGGTAAACTCAACGTATTTGAGCTCTGGGTTGAAGGTTAACGCTTGGGTTGGACACGCCTCCACGCATTTCCCGCATAGGGTGCATGGAAACGGCATGAACTTCTCAGGTAGCTCAACGTCAACCCTGATTCTACTCTTCTTTAAAGAAATTTCACCTTCATGGAAAAAGCTGCAGGCCAGTTGGCATTCCCTACATCCTACGCAGTTCTTAGCCCTCACGAGGAGGCGTATAGGCCCACGGTAAGGTGAAATGACATCCCGAACGCTTTTACCTTCATGAACCACCATCCTCACCGAGGAGACGAAGGTTTTAGGGTCATCCGCCTGAACAACCTGTCTGCCGAACACCACGCCTGAGCCACCCGCCGTTAAGGCCTCCTCAACAACCTCCAAAGCGTCTCTAAGGGTTCTAGCCTTCGCCCCACCTAGGACGAGCACGGGAACGCCCGCGGAGCGCACAGCCCTTCTGAAGCTATCCACATCCCCTGTGTAGGCGGTTTTGATGGCGTCGGCCCCCGCTTCAACCGCTATTCTCATAGCCACCGAGATGAGCTGAGCGTAGTTAGCGCCGGTAACCCTTTCCCCGAAAGGTAACGCCTCCACGATGAAGGGGAGGCCTAGCTTTTCGCACTCCCTGGAGAAAATGGATGTAAGCTGAAAATTATAGGCCTCGGTTTCATCTTCAGAATGCCCGATGAAGTAGTAGGTAACTATCCCCGAGGCCCCTAGGGATAGCGCTCCCTTAGCGTTCGCGACAGCCACCCTTTTTATGCTTCTCGCCGGCAACGTGTAGGTTTTATCCCTGAACGCGTTGGTCCAGTCAGCCCTAACCAGGAGCGCGGGGGCTTTTTTACCCCTGAAAAGGTGGTTAAGCCTCCTAGCCTGGCCTGGGCTGAGCAAGACGGCGTCAGGCTTTCCCTCCACCACTTTAATCAACGTTTCCTCCAGGTTTACAACCCCCTTTATAGGCCCGAGCATAAATCCATGATCAGCCGCCACTACAACGGCCTTTCCATCTTCAGGATCTATGATTCGACTTAACCTAATCTCTTTCCCAATGTTCGTCATGGAGTTAATCCTCCATGTATGGTGCTCCGCACATTTCTCACGATTTCAGCGAACTTGGCTGCCTGCAATGTTTTTCTGCCGAGGATTACGCCAGCCGCGTTTGACTCAACGGCGCTACGCGCCAACGTCGCAGGCTCCACCGCCTCGGAGAAGTCTTCCAGCATCATTAAGGGCGCTTTGGCGAGCTCAACCAACTGCTTAAACAAGTCTCCCCCACCCCTCTTCAAGGGGGCGGCTATGAGGTCTCCGCCCACCTCAACCGCCTGTCTTACCCCAAGCTTGACGCAGTCGAAGTAGTTTTCCTCTGTAACCCTTCCCCCGACCGGCAGCACCTGAACTAGGAGGGGTAACCCGTATTCTTCGCACGCCCTCGCCGTGGAGGCCAGGGCCTCCATGTTGGAAGCCTCATCTTCGTCTCGGTCATATCCCACTATAAGATAAGCGGCGACGGCGTCTGCTCCATGCCTCAAAGCGTCCTCCGGCGTGACCGTGCTGACGTATCTTAAATCCACGGCGGGTAGGATGTAGTCACCGCCTCGATAAGCGTTGGTCCAATCGGACCTTACAATTAAGCTGGGCCCCCCCTTACCTTTCAAACAATCCAGTAATCTGTCAATCTGCCCTAATGAGAGTATGAACGCGTCCACCGCCCCCAAGGCTTCCCTAACCTTGCTCATGTCCTCTAACCCTGGAACACCGCCGAGCATCGATCCTAAATCCGCCTCTAAAATAACCCCTCTTCCATCAACTGGATTTAAAACATGGCTTAAACGCAGCTCTTTTCCACCGTTCAAACCGTAAACCTCCCATATTTAACTTCTAAAAGAATTTATAAAATACTTCGGTGCCTCAAAACGACACTGAAAAGATCCGGCCGCACACCTCATACACACGCTTTATATTTAAAGCCCTGCGTCAGTCCAGCCATCCAGCTTCCACATGGATCCCCAATCCTCAATGGTTAATAGGGTTTAGTCTTACCTCCGTTCCTTCAACAACGCTTACCTTACCCATCACCTACCTTACAGGCTTCCACGAAATGTTACGTTTCGAATCACCAAAGGCTTAATGGCCAAGCCATACTAAAATTAAGTAGGCTCCATAAACACGACATGGTCTTCATGCGTTAACCTTATATACTGGTACTCGCGACCTCAATGAGCAAAGATGGGCGTCACACGCCCATCGAGGCGAACCCGAGACGGGACCTAAGTTAAGGAAGGTAAACAACGGGAATGCGCGTCGCATTATGTTATAATAAAAAGCCGGAGTCTAGTTCCCAGTCCGAGGAGGGATCTGAGGACGACTCGGATCCGCCGCCCGGCGGCGTTTTTCCGGAAGCTTACGCCGAGATGGACGACGACCACACCGTTGAAGCGATTAAGAATGCCTTGAGCAGATTCCACGAAGTGCAACTGGTTGAAGCGGATGAAAAGGCTTACTTAAAATTTCTCCATAACCGCCCGGACATAGTTTTCAACATCGCGGAGGGCTTTAACGGACCTTACCGGGAGGCGTTTATCCCATCAATCTTAGAGTTTCTTCAAATCCCCTATACGGGCTCGGATCCGTTAACCCTCTCCATATGCCTTGACAAGGCGTTGACGAAACAGCTCCTGACCTATCATGGGGTTCCAACCCCAGAGTTCACCTCAGTCGCCTCGATTCAAGGGATCCAGGGCGCTGTAAGCTCTTGGACACATTACCCATGCATTGTGAAGCCTGTTCATGAAGGCTCCAGCATAGGGGTGTGGCGTAGCTCGATAGTCGAGGATCCTGAGCAACTTTCAACTCAACTGAGGAGCGTCATCATCAAGTATAAGCAACCTGCCCTTGTGGAGCGGCTTCTCCTCGGCAGGGAGTTCACAGTCGGCGTGCTGGGGAACGGCGCTAAAGCGGAGATCCTCCCGGTGGTTGAGATTTGCTTCAACAATCTACCGAAAGACGCGAAGCCCATATACTCCTACGAGGCCAAGTGGATTTGGGATACTCCGAAAAACCCGTTGAACCTCTTCAAATGCCCCGCCCCCATGGATGAGGGGCTCTACGAAAATGTTAGATCCGTGGCGTTGAAGGCCTATAGGGCTCTAAGATGTCGAGACTGGGCTAGGATTGACATCCGCTTGGACGAGGAAGACCACCCCAACATCCTTGAGGTAAACCCCCTTCCAGGCGTCCTCCCCAACCCTGAGGACAACTCTTGCATGCCCAAGGCGGCTAGGGCTGCGGGCCTAGAGTATGAAGACCTCATCCTAACGGTTCTACGCATCGCCTGTGAAAGGTATGGGATAAAAACGGAAACCCTGGAAGATGAAAAACCCTTCCTCAAAAAATGGTTTTAAGTAAAGATTTTTTCGGTAGTCGAAACGTATGAAAACAATTGGGCATCTGGAATTAAAAACTCAACGTAAACCAACCCTCTCTCACAACGTTTCAGAAAGCGATTGGAACGACTGGCGTTGGCAGATGCGTCACAGGCTGAAAACCCTAGAAGACCTTGAAAAACACTTCCTCTTAACCGAAGAGGAGGTGAAAGGCGTAGACCTAGCCACACGGGGAGGAACCCTTCCCATGGCGATTTCACCCTACTTCGCGTCGCTGATGCATCCCACAGATCCCCTCTGCCCCTTGCGGAGACAAGGCATCCCCACAGCTAAAGAAGGCGTCTTCAACCCCGCGGACATGCACGACCCCCTCGGCGAGGAAAGGGACTCCCCAACCCCCCACCTTGTCCATCGGTACCCTGACAGGGTCCTCCTCCTCGTCACAAACAACTGCGCCATGTTCTGCCGCTACTGTACCCGTCGACGCATCGTCGGACGAATCGGCGAAGCGGGTTTACAGGAGTTAGAGCCCGCCTTCAACTACATCGAGGGGAAGAAGTCGGTTCGAGACGTGTTAATCTCCGGAGGCGACCCCCTTACGATGTCCACGGAGAAACTGGAGCAAATCATCCGGAGAATCCGGGAGATAAAACACGTGGAGATCATCAGGATAGGGACAAGGGTACCCGTCACCTTGCCCATGAGAATCGACGAGCAATTAACCTCCATGCTTAAAAAATACCATCCCCTCTGGATGAGCCTCCACTTTACTCATCCCCGTGAAATCACCCCACAGGTTGAAGAGGCGTGTCGCAGACTAGCCGACGCGGGTATACCCCTTGGAAGCCAGACCGTCCTCCTCAAGGGAATCAACGACTCACCTCTCATCATCAAAAAGCTGATGCATAAACTGCTCACCCTCAGGGTGAGACCCTACTATCTTTATCAATGCGACCTCGCCCAAGGCATCTCCCACTTTCAAACCCGGGTGGAAACAGGGTTGAAGATAATGGAAAGCCTGAGGGGGCACACATCCGGCTACGCTGTCCCCACATATGTGATAGACGCCCCAGGGGGAGGGGGAAAAATACCCATCGCCCCAAACTACTTGGTCTCATACCGGAACGGGAGGGTTGTGATGAGAAACTACAGGGGCGAGCTCTACGAGTATAAAGAGGCTTAAATCACCCTTCCCAAACATTAGAAGACGGGCATACCTTCATGATCGTAGGCGTCGTATACAACCATCCCCAACCCCTCCCATACGGCGAAGCGAAGGATAAAATATCCGAGGACGCGGTGTTAGAGGAAGTCTCCGACGTCCAGCAAGCCCTCCGAGACCTGGGACATCACGTCGTCCTCTTACCTTTAAAAAACGACATCGCAGGGTTCGTTCAAAAACTTTCCTCCACACCCTTAGACTGCGTCTTCAACATATGCGAAGGCGCCTATGGGTGCGGAGTCCACGAAATGAACCTCCCAGCCCTCTTGGAGTTGCTGAGAATCCCCTACACTGGCTCCCCTCCGATGGCCCTAGGATGCTGCCTAGATAAGGCGACGGCCAAGCGGGTGCTCCTCGGCGCGGGTTTACCCACCCCAAGTTTTAAGGTCGTCCAAACACGCGTCGAACCCGTAGGCCCTCTACCATACCCGCTGATCGTTAAGCCAAGCCGGGAAGACGGGGGAAGAGGCGTATCCGGGGAAAGCGTCGTATACGATGAGGCGGCGCTTAAGGAGAGGATTCGATACGTGTTGGAGAAGTACCGTCAACCCGCCTTGGTGGAAAGCTTCATCGACGGAAGGGAGCTGAACGTCTCCTTGATCGGTAACGATTCCCCGGAAACGTTAGCCATATCGGAGGTAGAGTTCACCAAGCTTCCAAACGGGTTTCCGAGAATCCTCACCTTCGATGGGAAATGGCTTGAAAAAAGCCGCGAATACGCTGACACACCTGTAACATGCCCAGCGAGCGTGGACGCTTCGTTAAAAAGGAGGCTGGAGGAAATTTCTAAAAAAGCCTTCCAAGTCCTAGGTTGCATGGGGTACGCGAGGATAGACTTCAGAGTCGACGTGAAAGGTGAGCCCTACATCATAGACGTGAACCCGAACCCTGACATTTCAAGAAAGGCTGGCTTCGCCAAGTCGGCTGAGAAATCCGGTCTCACCTACCCACAGCTAATACAGAGAATATTGAACCTCGCCATCAACCGGTTCTCAACCTTCAAACCAGCGGAGCCCGTTAGGATTCGGAAGATGGAGGAAGAAGACGTTCCATCCGTGCTTAACCTTCTAGACTCGATCAACGCGTTTAAGAGAATGGAGGTCGCCGTCGCCAGGGAGGTCATTGAAGCATACCTTAAAAAACCTGAAGGCGGAGACTATTCAATCTACGTAGCCGACTACCTTGAAAACCAAGCCGCCGGATACATCTGTCTTGGCCCCACTCCCTTAACGGAGGGAACATACGACATATATTGGATCGCCGTGAACCCAAGATTCCAAAGCCAAGGCGTTGGAAAAAAGCTGTTAAGGTTCGCGGAGCAACATGTAAGAAGCCTAGGAGGAAGGAAAATCATCATCGAAACCTCTTCGAAAAAAGAATACGAGGCGGCTCGCAGCCTATACGTAGCCCACGGATTTAAGGAAGTGGCCAGGATATCAAGCTTCTACGCCAGTGGGGACGACAAAATAATCTACGAAAAAAATCTCTCAAACTAACTAACGCGCAGCCCCTTCAGCGTTTGGAGGCGCGTCTGCTTCAGCATTTACCTCTTCACAGCGCATGGGCCGTCTGCGAAGGATGAGCCACTGCCCGACGGCTGTTCCTCCCTGAACGGTAATGGCGCAAAACAAAGAAATTAAGCTTCCTCATGGAGCGAGCTTCCTCCTTCCCTCCCCCACGATTAAAATTGAAGGCTCTCCAGTCACCCATTTTTGTAAGCTTCCCCGCCACTTCACCTAACCTGGCAAGCTTCTCATCAACGGTTTCCCTTCACCCTCCACCGAACTCATCAAACTCCACGTCGAATAGTGGCAGGTTATGAAGCACCGGGCCTTTGCTTCCAAGCCACGCCGCGAAGCTTACGTTCATGGATGGAGTTTGTTGAAGCCTAGCGTCGAAGATGATAGGGGACGTCTATGATCACCCTCTGATAGCCGTGACGTCGCCTACGGTATAGAAGCGCCTCTTTAATTAACCGGGCGGTTTGGTTATGAAGAAAGCCCTGCCACCAATGGGCTGGAACCCACTCAGGCAAGAGCACCGCTACCCGTTGTCCACCACCACGCTTCCTATCAGCTTCATCCAAGTAGCGTAGGAATGGCTCTAAAACCGACCTGTACGGTGACTGCAACACCACTAGGGGTATTCTCGGCCACCAACGCCTCCATTCATCGAGGACGCGTTGACCAGCCCCAGGCTCCAACTCCACGTACACCGCGGTGACATCCTTGGATATCAACTTGGCGTAGGCGATGGCGTATGCGGTGACGCGGTTAACGCCAGCCACTGGGATGACCACGCTTAGGCGTGAAGGGGGCTTCGCTGAAGGTGGAAGCGGTTTAGACAAGCGAAGCTGACTGGAAACAGCTTGATAATGGGAGTGAATTCTTTGAAAGCCAAGCGTCAACGCTGGGATCAGCAGAATCGTAATCCACGCGCCTTCAATAAACTTGGTGACGCTGAGGACGAGAAGCGTAATGCCCGTGGCCAAGGCTCCGGCCATGTTTAAAGCCGCCTTCAACCTCCATCCCCTTCCCCGCTCACGGCGCCAGTGAACAACCATGCCCAGCTGAGACAGCGTGTAAGCCAAGAAGGCTCCTATCGCGAAGAGGGGGATCAACGCGTGGGTATCGCCTCCGAAAGCGATGATTAAAGCTCCAGAGCCCATCGCGAGGAGCGATATGCCGTTGGTGTACACCAACCGGTCCCCTAGGTTGGCTAGTTGGCGGGGCATGAATCCGTCAGCCGCCAATATGGCTGCGAGGCGTGGAAAGCCCGCGAAACTGGTGTTGGCGGCCACCGCCAAAATGAGCATTGTAATGGCCTGAACCGCGAAGTAGAGGGGGCTGCTTCCCAGTAGGCGGCGGGTGAGGGCTGATAAAATCGTTTCCTGAGGCTTAGGAACCACGGCCAGAGCCTGTGTTAACCCCACGCTTCCCAAGAATAACGTGCCCATCAGCGAGGCCATGATGATTAAGGTTCGTCCAGCGTTCTCAGCTTCAGGAGGCTTAAAGGAAGGTACTCCGTTGCTGATGGCTTCGATTCCCGTTAACGCTGTACATCCCGTTGAGAAAGTGTGCAGCAGCAAAAAAAATGTTAGGGGTTGAGTCGCTTCAGGCTCAGCGGCGGTGAAAGACGTCGGTCCATGAGCGATGAGAAGACCTAGCCCATAAGCAAGCATGGACAGGTATCCGATTAGAAACAGGTAAACGGGAACAGCCATCGACGACCCCATTTCACGCAAACCCCGCAAGTTAAGCAGGGTGATTACGGATAGGAATAGGAGGGAAATTTCAACCCGGTAAGGCCATAATTCAGGGAAAGCTGAAGCGATAGCCGCCACCCCTGCTGTAAGGCTCACCGCCGCCGTAAGCATATAATCGATGATCAACGCCGCCGCGGCGACCAAGCCTAGGCTTGCGCCAAGGTTTTCTCGAGCTACGGCGTAGGATCCTCCACCCGATGGGTAAGCGTGAACGGTTTGAAAATAGGAGAGGGCGACCACGCTGAGCAGTATTGTTATGGCTAAGGCGACGGGTGTTGAATAAGATAAGCCGACGCTTCCAGCCACAGCCAAGCCTAAGAAAATTTCCTGGTTAGCGTAGGCGATGGATGAAAGCGCGTCCGGTGAAAAAGCGGCGAGACCCCTCACCTTACCCAGTTTTTCATAAATGAACCGCCGGGTGGGTAAAGGTGGACCGAGCAATAGATGCTTAACCCTGTCCCGCATCTACCTCGCCCAAACCTCCAATTTTAAAAGCCCTCAAAGTCCACCTATAAGCCTTCTCAACGTCGACGAGTTAAGGTTTTCCCCCCTTCAATTTACGTTTTAATCCTTAAAGACGTGGTCGATGTCCCTTTAAATCCAAGGTGGGAAGCTAGCCTCCATTCCTAACCATCAGGGATGGTGAAAGACCCAAAAAGACAAGCTTCCGACGCGTCCTTAAATCACCCAATCACAGAACCTTAAAAAATCGAAAATTATGTTAGATAATCTTATAAACTTGGGAATGAAGGAAACTTGAGGCAAATGGTTGGCGAAGAAAGGTTCACGTGTCCTGAATGCGGTCGCCGGTCAATGGTCAAGGTTAAAAACGAGGAAAATAAAGGCACCTACATGTTAAAATGCTTGGAATGCGGGTTGGTTTTGGGGCCCCTTCCCGCGGAAAACGTCAAGGACCTAATCTCCTAAAGACTCTCGGAAATAAAGAGGGCAAAGTAGGAGATCATTAAGGAGAGGAGGTTACCGAATGAACGGAAAATCCAAGCCAACATCCATTCATTTCGCTCATAAAGCTAAGCCGCCTCACCCCTCCTCTCGTTTTCATGGCATTTAGCGTACCCCTCCCCCTCAAACATCGGTAGATCCTCCATGGCTCCATCAAAGTTTACTCCGACATGGCCAACCGTTAAAGACGCTTAGGCGGGGATTTGAGCATAGAACGCCGGGGACGGTGGGATGCTCCTAAGTTTTCCTGTTAACTGAAGGTTCAGGAGGGTTCGCGACTCAACCACACATCCCAGTTGAACTGTTGAACATTAATATGGTACAGGGGATATGCTTCAAAGCGTCCCCGAGTTAAACGTCCACGAACCTTGCAGGCTGCGTGAAAGCCTTTAAACGGTTACATGTTGTAAAAGGCTTAAGGGCGGCATAATCGCCTCCTAAAAGAACGTAGTCCACGTTGCAAATTAAGTTGGATGTTGAAGGTACCAGCCGTTTGAAGATTCGTATAAGGTGGTTTAACCCTTTATTTAGGAGCAGCCTTCACAGGGGCCGCGGTTCGAGCGTCGGCGTATATGGTGACTGTTTCCTTAGGATTTGGATGCTCCTGAACGTAGGTGACGGGGCGATCCAACGTAGGCGGATGCATGCAAGCGATTCTAAACGAGGCCAGTTGCCAGTTTAAATCTCCTCCATCGCAGTAAAGCTCTATTGTCTTAGCTTCAAGTATGGGTTTCATGCCGATGGTTACGGCTCTTGGGGGTAGGCCGTATGGGTTTCCACCGATTCCGCATAGGCTGTTAATGACGAAGGTGTCGGAGTTTAACTCGACAACCCTCGTCTTTGAGTTCTTGAACTCTTCTGGGGTTAGCCTTACGTAGTAGGTGTCCACCGGTTCGTTGAAGGCGATGTGTCCATGGTACCCGATGCCACCGTAGGCTGTATCTACACCACCTAGCTCCTGAATCTTGTCGTCGATCGCATCCGGGTTGAAGGGATCTGGAAACCATGCTTGATCCATGGGGATCCTCAACTCCTCCGAAATCAGGTTGAATAGGTTTCTTTTCATAAATCCTCTGAAGCTCATCGGATGATCCTCCGGTATGGGCCTCCCCTGCCAGTCCAAGTATTCATCCATGTTGAAGGTCCAAACATTCTTCCAACTGATCCTCTCCCTGTTGGTGATCTCGGCCAAGATCGGGTACTGTGGGGTTGGACCTACGGGTAGGATGAGCTTGGTCAACTCTCCCCTTTCATTGTTCGCCTTGATCTTATCGGCGATGGATCTGGCGAAGGTGTGGTACAGCGTTTCAACGTCAGGTAGGATCACGACTTTCACAGGGCTCCAGCTGTCAATCTCCTCAGATGGCATCGTTAAAAGCCTATTCATATCCTCCTCCGTTAACACGTAGCGTTGGGGAACACCTTTAAACCGAGGCAAACCACTCAACTCCAAACCTATCGGGCAAATCAGCCTCTAAGTCAACTTAATTTAACACTTCGCATCCATTCACATTAACCATTTTTATGGTTTCATGCTTAACGAAGTTGTCCTCAACCGAGGAGCTAAACATCTTTAACCCCTGTAAACCATTCAGCCTAACGCGTATTCTTCAACGGCCTTAAAACCCGTACACCATTATCTCCACCTTACCTAAGCCGTCGGGTAATGATCATCCGTCAGTTGACATTGAGTCAGCTAAATGTCCACCTTTCAGCCAACCCTCCTACACATAAAGTTAATAATATAATAGAATAAGTAGCTGGAACCCGATATTTGCGAAGGCATGGTTTGAAATGAAATGGCTTACAGCGCTTGCGGCGGTTTTGCTAACGTATCTACTCATCTACCCATCTCCAGCCCTGGGCAGAAACATGTCTGAAACGGTTACCTTCCGTTGGAGGGAGGAGGTTAAGGTATACGACTCCATCATACCGGTTGAGGTGTCGATTCCAACGACGCTGAATCTTGAAGGTCTTCCAGAACAAGCACAGCCAGGTGAAGACTTCACCGTTAAGCTTTCAACCAGCCTCCTTAAAGGCGCTCAAATAAATGTGGGAGAAGAATCCTTCAACATAGACGAGGCGCTGGCCTCATCGGTAAAAACCGTGAGGAGCTTCGATTTGTCCACGGTTAAACCGTTGGTGAAGAAGGTTCTCGCAGACATCATCGTAGCCGAGCTGAAGCTGGAGGAGGATAAAGCGAAGGAGCTTTCATCCATACTCACAGAGTACACGAACCTTGAATTGAAGAGTAGCTTAGAAGTGGAGGTTGAAGTTGAGGGAAAGGCCACTGCGGATCCTAGAAGCCTGAAACTGTGGTTTGACGAACCAGCGAAGGGTAAAATTAACATAGGCGAAACCGCGGAGGATAAGGTTACGTTAACCTACATCCCCCATTGGGGGCTCTTCCTCACCATCGACTTCGCGGCCTCGGTGTACGAGAACCCAACCGCGGGGCCTTTAATATCAAGGCTTTCAAGCCTAATCGGCTTACCCTTCGAAAGGGATCTAGGGAAATCGCGAGGCGACCAGTCGATCGTCCACACGGTGGTAATATACTCTCCACCCAAGCTCACCGCAACCCAGATTGGAATGGTAATCATCCTCGTCGCGGCGGCGTGCATCCTAACCATAGCGTTAATACTCAAGTATCCGAGAAAACCTAAATGGCTTTAAACCCTCAAATAATTTTTAAACCCCCACGCCTAAATATTTACGGTCGTGAAAAATGGGTTTCAATCAAATAGACATAACGGACTTTCAGAAACTGGACCTTAGAGTGGGGACAATCAAGCAGGCGGAGAGGGTGCCCAACACCAAAAAGCTTTACAAGATTAAAGTGGACCTAGGGGAGTTAGGGGTCAAACAAACCGTCGCCGGCCTGGTTGGACATTACCTGCCCGAGGAGCTGGTGGGGAAAAAAATCGTTTTTCTCTCCAACCTAAAACCAGTAACATTGGCCGGTGAAACCTCTGAAGGCATGCTTTTGGCCTCAGAGAAAGATGGGAAAGTAGCCCTATTAACCGTTGACAGGGAGATTCCAGATGGCTCAAAAATCAGGTGAAAAAACGAGTGGGGAAGGCGGCGGGGAGGAGGTTGGGGAAAAATCCGCCGTCAGGAAGGGTGTAACTGAACAGGAAATCTTGGAGTTGATCAGAAACAGTCGTGACGAAGGCATCCTTCAATCGGAGCTGTGGAAAATGGTTAACGCGGACAGTAGGGAGGGTTCTAGAGCCATCCTCAGGTTGGAGAAGAAGGGTTTAATCGTCAGGAGAAAGGAGCTTCATCAAGGCAGATGGACTTACCGGGTCATCTCCAAGCTGAAGTTTTCATCGGCCAACTCCATCCTAGATGTGCCATGCGCGTTTTGCGACCTTGAGTCGAAATGCGGTCGAGCGGGAATCCTATCCCCCGCCCAGTGTAAAAGGCTAACCGAATGGCTTGAAAAGCTGGTTACCGCAGGTTAATCGGACACCTTTATGCGTAGGAAATCTGAGGCTTGGCTTAGGGAAAGGAGCAAGGACTATTACCGGAGGAAGGCCCGAGAAGAAGGCTATAGGAGTCGAGCCGCCTACAAGCTTATCGAGGCCGCTTCGAAAAGGCCATTGCTGGGTCGGGGGTTCAAGGTTTTAGATTTAGGGGCAGCGCCCGGCGGATGGCTTCAAGTGGCTTCGGAGAGAATAGGTCGAGATGGTCTCGTCATAGGAGTGGATAAAACACCTGTAACGCCTTTGAAGTCGAGAAACGTGAAAATCATCTTAATGGATGTGAAAAGTCCAGTGCTTCCCAGCGTCGTGTTAAGCGTGGCTGGGGGGAAGCTTCACACAGTGCTATCGGATCTGTCCCCCAACATTTCAGGGGTCTGGGAAACGGACTCGGAGGTTCAAATGGATCTAGCCGAAACCGCCTTGAGGATAGCGTTGGAAACCCTGAAGCCTGGCGGATGTTTTCTCGTTAAGCTGTTTCAAAGTCCCCGAACCCTGGAATTTTACAACTCTGTTAAAAACCTCTTCGATGAGGTTTCCTACTTTAAACCTAAAGCCAGCAAGCCTAAAAGCTCCGAAATTTACATCATGGCCCTCAGGTTTAAACCTAAGGCTTCAACACGTATTTGATGAATTCCACGGGCGCGTCGGTTTTTAGCCTATTCCCCGGAATATGGGTTCTGCAAGCCCTGTAGCCTGAAGCCCTCAACCTTTCAATGACCGTCTCCAACCTAGGAGGCTTGATTCTCAAAACGCTTGAAAGGTCGTCTAAAACATAGTGGGTGGGAGGCATCCCACACTCCTCCATTATTCGCCTTAACATTTCCCTAACCTTGGTTTTGAGTCGAAACCCCCTCCTTTCCAGGTCCTTTAAAATCGAGGCTAATGTTTCCCGGTCTGAGAGCTCACCCAACCATAAAGGTCCGGTGACCCTCAGTTTAGCCCCGCATACCTTGCATTTTCCGTTTAAAATGGAGCTTGAGGGTTGGCGAAACCTGCATTGAACACAGTGGAGGATAAAACCGATGTTTCGAAGTGAGGAATCCGCCTCTCCAGCTCCATATTTTAAGACACCGTAGACCCTCACGTAATGTTTCCGATGGTAGCATAAGCGGGGTGTAAACCCCATTTTATGAACGGCGGCGACCCTGGCTACGAAGGAAACCAGTATTCGAATCGCGTTTTCAAAGGCGTATTCAGTCTTTAACGGCCGACTCCCATACCTCCGATAGCAGGCATCGAAGGCCACACCGGTTAAAGCGGATAGATCCGTGGCGGTGAGGGCTAGTAAGCCTCCGTTTCTAAGAGCCCTCACCGAAGAGTCCACATAGGGCGCGGGCGACCCAAAGGGGTCCACATCCACCACGTCTAAGCGGCGTTTAGGCGATGAATATAAAGCCAGGAACTGGTTCGCCTCCATGTTGTAAACCTCCACTAAACTCGACTGATGATTTAACTCCACATTCCTGCTGGCCACCTCCGCCGCTAACTCGTTCACGTCGTTTAACATGACTCTACCCATTCCGGACACCTCTAAAGCCCACCTCAACCCCCTCACCCCGCAGCCCGTCATCAGGTCAGATGCCAACAGATCCCTGTCGCTTAACCCCCGGTGGTGTTGAAGCATCAAAACCGATATGTCCCTACTCTCCTCCATTACAGGGTTGTAAAACACCTTCATCCTCCTAGTCGGCGCCTCGGCGAATTCAGGCAACGTGAACGTGGCTTCACCTTCTTTCATAATATGCGTTGACATCTTTCCTTAAACCTTCACCACCGTTAATAATACTTGAAGGCTTTTAATCATACTGGGTGTAGGCACGTTGGGCTACG
>Ga0123519_10002552_pt1 | contig 30777 bp, 22 predicted proteins | sample YelNatPaOPRAMG02_FD_87396 | JGI IMG/M metagenome (GOLD analysis project Ga0123519, IMG submission 87396) | Hot spring microbial communities from Yellowstone National Park - Yellowstone National Park OP-RAMG-02 (version 2) | ecosystem: Environmental > Aquatic > Thermal springs > Hot (42-90C) ... | reverse complement strand
TGTTAAGCCAACGTGCTTCAGCGGTGATGCGGCTTTACGCATGATTTTCTTCCCCCTTCCCTCTTTTTAAGCGCCAGCATTTGGGGAGACGCGGCGCAAGCCAGAGTTCAACAGCTAACTAGCAAATACCTCTTTTTCGGCCGTTCGTCAAGCGGACGCGGAAGGTTTCTGCGGCTACTGCCACACTTTTGCCATTGTAGCGTCCAGGGCATGCTTAGCTTCCCGGGATATGGTGTCAACAGGGCGCTTCCAGTACTCCTGGCGGAAGACCTCCACGGAGAGGGCTCCTTTATAACCCTTTTGCTTCAGGATGCGGAATGTGTCGGTTATGGGGATTACGCCCTCGCCTGGATACAGGCGGTGGCCGTCGTTCAGCTCGGCCGGCGGTTTGTCTTCGCAGCCGTTCACGTGGACTATGAGGATGCGGTTGGTGGGGATACTGCGAATGTCTTCCAAAGGTACGCCGCTTTTGTAATAGTGGAAGGTGTCTATCATAAGGCCGAGGGCTGGGTGGTTGGCTTCGCGGATGATGCGCAGGGCTTCCTTCGGGCCGGGCACGAACGGATGCATCCCCAAGGGTTCTATGGCGATTTTCACGCCGTACTTTGCGGCGGCTTCCGCGTATCGGCGCGCCTCTCTTCCGGCCTTTTTGAAGGCTTCCTCGCGTGGCATATCCGGAGGGGGAGCGTCTGGGCACACCAACAGCACCGGACAGCCGATTTTGCTTGCTATATGCGCGGCTCGGGTTACCGCATCCAATGCCGGCTTCACATCCCCGAACGTGACAAGGGAGTATGGGCATATGGAGGCGACGGTAACGCCTGCTTCGCGCAGCAGCTTTTTAAGATCCTCCACGGTGTGGTTTTGCAGGTAGGCATCGAGTTTTGCGGACCAAATCTCGACCTGCTCGAAGCCTGCGCGGCCCGCCGAGCGTATGTCGTCCTCCAGCGAGTATGGGAGTGTGGTGGCGCCGTTGATGCAGGTCTTCGGTTTTGAAGTCTGCCTGCCTGCCAGTGCTGCAGTGGCTGTCAGTGCAAGCAGTAGGCACAGGGCCAGAGCACGATTCAGCAGAACCAACCTCGGTGGTTTTTGAAAGATGCGGATGTGCACGGCCGCTCCCTCCCCAAGAATATTCAATCGTTGTTCGCCAAAACTTCCCACTCCCAAAGCATGGGTTCGGGAAGCTGAACTCCAAGCGCCTCGGCCACCTTGCGCCACCGCTCCGGGTGCGACTCCTCGCGCAGAAGCGGAACGAACCCCAACTTGAGGTACTCTTTTATGGCCGGCAGTCTGAAGTCATCGGTATCCAGAATGGCTTTTTTGAAACCTCTTTCGCGGAACCGGTGGAGGGTGGCAAGGGTTAAGAGATATCCCAAGCGGTGGCCGCGGTGTTCCGGGAGAACGCAGACCATGTGCACGTATCCTGTTTCGTGTTCATCCGGTGACCAGGTCCAGGCGCAGGCGGAACCGACAGGCTGCCCGGCGTATGTTGCGAAGAAGAGGCCTTCTGGGTCGAACTGGGGTTTGCCGGTGAGTTCTTCGCGGCAGCGCTGGGGCGTCCAGTCGGTGCCTATCCCGGAGTTCATTATGCGCGCCCAGGCGTCTTCATCTCCCGGCTGATAGGTGCGCAGTTGGTACCCTTCCGGCATGATTAGTTCCGGCAGGTTGTCCAGGTTTTCCCTGAGCATTCTAAGCTGCAATTGGAATGCACCTCCTACGAATAGTAGTTCGACGGGCGGCGGCAGTTTCTTTTGGCTTTTGGCGGCAGAAACGCAGGGAAAACAGAAAAAGTGAAAATGGTGCCCCGCAGGCGGACCTGTCGGGGCACCTTGCTGTTACTTAGGGCGCGCTACACTTGGTTACGACAGTTTTTGCAGTCCAACGGCGGCGCGAAGGATAACGGTTACATCCGGGATGTCGATCTTCCCGTTTTTGTTTATGTCTCCGGCGGCCAGTTGGGCAGGGGTGGGCTGCAGTTTGCCAACAGCCATCTGGAGAGCCAGTGTGGCGTCGGGAATGCCGACTTTGCCGTCACCGTTTATATCGCCTGGTACGACAGCCGGTGCGGGTGGAACTTCTTCCTCTATCATGTAGCGCACCGCGTCGATGTACACAGGCCCTCTCCACTGCTGTCCGGACCCGAACAGGAACCAAACCTGGTGCACGTCTTTCAGGGCTTCACGCAGTTCGTCGGGGATTGGAACTATAAGCGTATTCCAACCCGTTAAGGCGGAACCGTAGTACTCGAGGGTTTGGCCTGCCGAGCCGCGGAGCCGTATGCCAACGCCGTACCAGTCCGTCGGTTGGTTGCCGTCGGGGATGTAAACGTCGTACTTCACGCAGTTGGCCTTCGACAGGTCGACCGGCGGGTCGATATTGGCAATTTCGACGCTTTCAGGCTGGAGGACGTTGGGGTTCCAACCGCCGATATCGGTTACATCTATCTCAAGCGAGCCTTCGCCTTCGGAGATATAGTCTTTGTTCTTGTTGAGTTTAACCCCAACAGTGATTCCTCCGTGGGTGGTTGGAACCAAGCGGTCGATAGATGCCTGATCGTTATACCCGACGATGAGCTTATCCAGGGGGCCCATGCCTTGGGCTTTGCCTGGATAGCCCCTGAAGTTGTCGAAGTACAGCGGTCCGGCGAAGGGGGCGCCTGTATTGCCGCCGATCACAACGCGTGTGATAGCTGTGGTTTTGTTGGGGTCAAGCGCCCATGCAAGGGTTTGCCAGCCGCCAATTTTGAGCCCGCGCACGCCTATGTAGCCGCCGGCGTCCAGCCACAGCTCGTTCCAGCCGCTACCCTCGCCTATAGATTCCTGCGGGGTGAACACATCGACGGTGACATAGGCGTATTTGCTCCAGTCCACGGGTTCGGGCAGATCCAGTGTGAAGGCATTTGTGGCCCAAGTTGGTTGACCAGTGAAGTCCACCATTGCGGAGCCGGCGCCTTCAGTGATGAACTGCTTGTCTTTGTTAAGCACAGGTCCTGGATTGCCGCCCCATCCGTCAAGGTTTTCGTCGTTCCAGCCGAAGATCAGCTCGCTGGGACCTGGAATAAGACGCTTGCTCTGCGCGAACGCAAGAGTACCGGTGAGGACAAAAGCCACGGCTAAAAGAATGACAGCCGCGGTTTTTGCAGAAGACGGGTTTCTCATATACGACCTCCCCTCAAGCGTTCTGCGGGCAGTAGCAACCGCTTCTGCTCGCTTCTTTGATTGGTTATTCTACAAGCAAGGTTGGGATTCCTCCTTGTATGTAAGCGGGCCTGCGTGCGGGTTTTTGCTTTTTTCAGCTTTGCTTTTGGGGCGTCTGTTGCGGTTGGGGTTTTTGCTCTTTGTCAAGCTCTTCCATTCCGGGCAGGGGCGGCAGTTTGGGTATGGCGAGTACAAATGTATGCTTTGCACGGCCGGACGGGCTGTTTGGGTCTGGCCATTCGAACTCGAAGATAACCATTTCCTGCTTCAGAAGGCTTTGCTTTTGGGTTGAGCTTTGGCCGCCTGCAGGAGGTATCGTGCGCGCTTTCATAGATGCCTCAGTAGGGATGGGTTTAGCATCCTGCCCCTGGAGCTTATTTGCGGCAGTCCACGTCTTCTGCAGGAGGTCAGCCTGTTGGGCGGTAAGAGAGCCGAAAGGCAGTTCCTCTCCGTTTTCCAGGCGGCGCATTTGGTCTGGCGAAAGCGAGCCCAAGAAGTTCAGGAGATAGCGGTGGCGCTCATCCAGAACCAGCGGGAGTACCAAGAACTCGGGCTCGGCCATCAAGCCGTACTTCACCTGGTCCTCTGTGAGGCTAGCCATTTCGATGAGATCTTCGATGCGGAGGCCTTCCTCGGTTTTGGCTTTGGCTTTCCAGCGCGCAAGCTTTTCTTGGGGGATGAGCCAATCGCGCTTCTTGGCCCACTCGCGGTCGCGCATGCGGATTACGGAGTCGAACTTTTCCCAATCTAGGCCGTAGAGGTTTTTGAATCGGTTGAGGATTTCGTAAACCTTGGCCTCCTGGCCCATCGAAGCGGCCAAGGAAGGTCCCTGCATACCGGGTTGTGGAAGGCCGTCGGCTACCAGGTTCAATCCGGAGGCTTCGTGGAAGGCTTTGAGCTCTTTGTCCAGGGAAGACCAGCCTTTCGTTTCCCACCTCACCGTTTTCAGGAGTTCCGGGTCAGTGGGTGGTTTTTGCTCGGCTTCGAAGCCTTGGGCCACCATTTTGGTGAACTCTTCCTGCATCATTACCTGGAGGTTTACTAAGGGAGCGCCCTCGGCTATTTGCGAGAACGCTTTGCCAATGAGCTTCCCGAAAGGCGACTTTGTATCGAAAATCGGGAACGACATTGTTATTGGAACGGATTCGTTTTGGGATGTTATGTTGATCTCTCCGGTCACGGCCATTTGGCCGCCAATCATCATCAGGCTTTCGAAGGAAGGGGCTTTTATAACAAGGGATGTTTTCTCCCAGTCCGGCTCTTGAGATGTGAGCGGTTGGGTTTGTTGGTAAAGTTTTTCCAGCATGCTGATGCCGCGGACCATGTTTCGAACGGCTTCTTGGAGCTGGGGTGACATTTCACCGTAGGGGATTTTTATGCCTTCGGGGGTTGTTGCTTTCAGGCGCTGTTCTTGGTTCAGCGCGGCGGCGATGGCTGGTACGGCATTGAAGCCCGGTTGGGTGGCTATGAAGAAGGCAACCGGGTCGTCTTTAGCCAACTCCTCAAGCTCTTTTTGGCTGAGGCGGGAAAGCTTGGCGAGGGCTTCGATGTTTTGAATGCCTTTGGCGGTGCGTTCAGCCTGCAGGGCTTTGAGGCGCTTCTCTTTCTCCTCGGCCTGCTGTTGGCGGGCTTTCAGGTCCTGCCAGATGCGGTAGCCTTTGTCTTCCCCCTCGCCAACTGCGGACCAAGTGAAGTCCGTAAGCTTGGCAAGGTGTTCCATAACCTGCCAAGCCGGCACATCTTTTACGAAGACGTTGACCGGCATTTCTCGAACGAGCCAGTCTTCCTTTCTCTGGCCTGCGGACATCGGCACGCCGGTTTTCTGCGCCAGGGCCTGCACCACCGATTCCAGTGTGGCTTTGCCCATGGAAAGCGTTACTTTGACGTCCAGTCTGGGGTCGCCTTTCAAATCCACTGCGGCGAGAGATGTTGCCGAGGATGCAAAAACTATGAAGGCGATAACAGCGTACCACACCACCGTGTTAAATCGGCGGAGAAGCAGAGATTTCATGGAGCACCTCCATTGCCGCGGCTCGGCGAGAGAAATCGCAAAGCGCATTTCCTTTCAGCGCCGGTTGAAGATTTCCTCCTTTTGGGGTGGATGGTACGCCGTGAGATGCGGAAAATTGAGCGGCCCCGGAAGGTGAAAACCCGCCGGGGCCGATTTGGAAGGCAGTGCGCTCAGCCGGGAATCTTGAGGGCGATTTTCAGGATTGCGATGGCATCGGTAATCGAGATCTGCCCATCTTTGTTAATATCGGCCGCGGCGAGTTGCTTCTCGGAAAGCTGGCGGAGTCCAACCGCGGCTTGGAGCGCAATGGCGGCGTCGGCCACCGTTACCGCGCCATCTCCTGAAACATCCCCAGCAATCAGCGGGGGAGAAGGTTCGGGCTTTTGCTCAGCTCTTATGCGTGCGGCTTCGTCCTTAATCTCTTGAAGGGATCTTTTCATGGCGGCCCAGCCGTACCAGTGCATGTAGTCTGGGTTTGCGTGGAAAGCGCCCTGGAAGGTTCTCATGCGGTATTCCAGGAACATCACGTAAAGCTCTTGCTCTATGGAGCTTTTGGCTTCGTAGAACTGGAGCAGGTCGGGGGCGTATTTCCAGGTGGGCGGGACTTTCAGCAGGCCGTCCGCATAGAGGCCGCGAACGGTGCGGATAGCTTCCGCCATCAGTGCGTCTGCCTCGCGCAGGACCTCATCGCTGGCCTGGAGTTGAGCGGCGGCATAGCTCGGCGAATGGCAGTTGGCACACACCGACTGCATGCGCGCACGCTGTTCCTGGAACTCTTCTTTGGTAAGTCTGGCGACTTTGGCAATCTTTACAGCCTCGAGCCTTTCGGTTCCCTGGCCGGATGCATCCAGCACGCCGAGCGCCTTCAGGATTTCGACGCGGTCGGCCCACCATTTCTCATCGTCTTCAGGGACTCTAAGCCCAAGGAAGCCCCAGGCTGTCATCACACCGTGGTCGCCGCCGGGCATGTGGCATGTTTGGCAGGTTGGAGCACGGCCGGTGTTGCCTTCGATTTGCCATATGGTGCCGTGTTTGGATGTGGACCACATCTCCCACTGCGGATGATCGAAGCCCATGTGGCAGGTTTGGCATGCTCTGGGGTCTCGCGCCTCGTTCACCGAGAAAGTGTGGCGGGTGTGGCAAGAATCGCAGCTTCCGGTGCCGTATCGGAATTCCGGAGAGCGGAGTTCGTCCTCAGACTTCTCGCCGATCTTGTGGCAGCCGGAACAGCCTTTGTAGCCTTCCGGTCCCACCACAGGCCGCGGCTGGTGTGTTACCATCGGCATGGCTTTCATGGCTGCCCAGGCCAGTGCGTGCTTGCCATTTCGGTACTGCTCAACGCGGAGAGGGTGGCAGGCCTGGCACGTGCTTGGGGTTGGGATTTTTGCTTTTTTGGCGTCGTCTGCGGTTTGGTGGTCGGATCCGTGGCAGATAACGCAGTCCAGTCCTATCTGCCCCATTTTGCTTTTCTGCCATTGGGCGACGATGCCCGGTGTTACTTTTGCGTGGCACTCTTGGCACTTGCTGGCGGCCTGCGGGTAAACCGGCTTCGTGGACGCGGCCAAAACCAAGGCTAAGGCAGCCACCACAGCTCCCAAAGTGCCAGCACAACGGACTGTGCGCGTGTTTTTGACCATACTCAACCTCCTCGGTTTCTTGGGGCTGGCATATCGGCAGTTTGGGTGAATTTGTGAAGCCTTTCACTTTAACTGCGTCGATATGCCTTAACATTTAGTTTAAGGCCCAAGCGGGCTTATGTGAATATGATGCTCGTCATAAAAAAGCAAGGTATTGGAAGGCAGATAATTTTAAGCAGCGTGTGGAAAGCCAAGAAGCTCAGCAGGATGAGCTTTGCATGCCTCGAAAAGTGCCAAGGCAGGAGGATTTGGGCACGTGCCTGGGAGAACATTTGGGGCATCGGTGGTGGAGTCCGAAGTGGTTTCGGGAAAGGGGATGCCGTGGCGCGCTGGGGTTGTTTGGCTTTCGGCGCGAGAGGCAGCGGCCGTGGTTCTGGCTGTGCTGTTTTTCATGCTTGGTTTTGCCAGGCAGGCAATTGTTCTGTCGGCAAAACTGGAGGCCAAAAGCGTTGGTGAAGTTTTGCAGGCCTCGGCGCAGTCTCTCAGGGAAGCCGATAGGGAGCTGGAACAGGCCCGCCAGCGGCACTTTCCCCGTTATCTGCAGGGCGTTTCTACCGCAGGTGGATGGTCTGCGCTGAGGACGGCCGAGTTCTATTTGAACAGCGCGCTCCAATCGAAATCGCCGAACGAGGTACGCCGGCTGGCGGCGCAGGCCAGGGCGGCGGCGAACAGGGCTTCGGACGTGGCGTCTTCGGTGCGCGCCAAAACGGCTGAGCTTGACGAGGCTTTGCGGGGGTTTAGGTCTGCTCCCGAGCGGGCGGAGGCGGCCGCTCGCGATGCTTTGGAGACTGTATCGCGCCTTGTTGGGATGGGCTACCGGCCAGCTCACTTTGTTGGGGCAAAACGGGTGCTTTCGCAAGCAGGGGAGTTGGAGCGGCAGGCGAGAGCGGTTTCGAAGAGGATTGTGGAGCGCGGTCTGCCGGATTACCTAGCGGTGTTTGAGCTGTCGGTTCGCGCCGAGGGCCTGGCGAAGGAGGCCAAGCGGCTAGCCCTTGGGGTTCAGGCTCTCCGCTTAGAAAACTCCTCGAGGGTGGCTGATTTGCGGACGAGAGCTGGGTCGGCAGCTTCTATGTATCCCCGCGCCCGGGAGTGTGCCGCATACCTTCTGCGCTACGGAGCTTATGCGCATTTTGCGGGCTTGGTTTCGCGCGGCATCAGCGGGCTTGCTGAGGTCCGGCGTTTGCTTCCGGAAGCACAGCGTTTGAACAGCATGGATGTTCAGCGCTTTCAGGATGCCGCGTCGGTCCTATATCGCGCTGAGAGGCTGGTGGAGGATGCGGAGGAAGGTTTCCGGCAGGCCGTAAGGGTTTACCGTTCGGTTTTGGAGGCGGAGGCTTTGCTTGCCGCCGCATCTGCGGAGGCGGATAGGCTGATATCGCTGGCTGAGGCGCGGATATCGAGATACTCGCACAACAACCAGAGCCGCGCCGAGGGATACCTGGCTGACGCGAGGCGCAGTTTGGCGGAGGGCCGCCTTTTGGTTCGCGATGATCCGATCTCAGCTCTTCAGCGCTACAGAGCGGCCGCTTCGCTTGCGGATCGCGCCTTCGACGAAGTGGATACATCCAGCAGAACAGGTTCCTCGGGCGGAGGACATTGGGGCGGTTTTGGCGGTGATCACGGCGGCTCCGGAGGCGGGCCTTCCGGCGGGTTCAGCGGTGGTCCTTCAGGGGGATTTAGCAGCGGACCCAGCGGAGGCGGCTTGGGCGGCGGGGGCTTCTGAGCGAGCGCAGGGTGAGTGATAGGAGGAGAAGGTGTACCAGTTTCTAGGGGTTCTTCAGGCGCTGGTTGGTATTGCATTTTTGGCTTTGGTTGCCGTGATTTTTTACGATCGCTTTGCGGCAAGCAGGTTTGCCAAGCGCGGGTCTCGGGCAACGGCGGCTCAGTTGAGGCGTGCCGGCGTTATTGAAGAGAGCGTGGATGCCCGCGAGGCGGCGCTTAACAACCTGAGGGCTTTGGGACTGCCCTCGGTGGATGCCGGGGATGTTATAACCAACGTGCCGCTTTTAAATCCCGACCGCCCAGTGAGCGGGTGGAGGGCTGATCAGGAGGTGCTGGTAACCGCACGCGCGATGCAGTATATGAGCCAGGGCCCGATTCCACAGGACATGATTGAGCTGAGCTCGAACTATATGATTGTGGTGGTGGCGAACAGATCGTTTTTGATGAAGAAGTACAACATGACCACCGCCGAAGAGAGGTACCTTCAGGAACAGCGTCAGATAGCCGTTGGCGAGAGCAAGCCCTCCGGTCCGCGGGACCAGCGTTTGGTGATAGAGGGATTCCTCGGGCAGGATTGGGAGATACGTTCTGCCGCCGGAGAGATCAGGGATCCCAAAACCGGGCGGAGGATGCAGAGCACTCTTCAGGTGCTGAGCTACAGCGAGAATTTGTGGAAGGAAGGCGGCTATACGTCTACACTGCCGCGCGGTATCTTTGACGGAAAGCCGCATCCGTACTATGATGTTAAAGCGGTTGGTAAAGAAACCGGCGAGGCCCTTTTGGCTTTTTACTGCGCGGGCGTGTGGTCATGCTACATCGGGAGAGAGCTGACCGAGACCGAGAAGAGTTTGATGCAGGGGTTGTAGACGGCTTTGCCGGTTCAGGCGCAAAGCGGTTACAGGAATGTATTTGCTTCCCATCGTTTGGTAGGAGCGGCTTGGTTAACAGCGAACTGTGTGAAGCGGTTATTTATAGGCTTTCGTTGCGCCGCATTCTTGTAAGTGAGAATGCGGATGGTTGAGCCTTACTGATGAAGCAGGCATTTGTGCTTCGTCAGGCCCCCGAGCAAGCATATCTCAGGGAAGGCCCCTAAGACAAAGGGTTTGTCTGGCAAACGGTTGTCGATCGGGTTGGCAAACCCTTTGGCAGAATTCAAACTGCTTTGGAGATATTGGCTTCCATGGTTACGCGAATTGGAATTGATATAGGTTCTGATACCGTAAAGACGGTGATCTTGAAGGGTGGCGATATAGAGATTCTGCCCATTCTTTCCGTGCAGGGGCAGCCGCTTAGGCGAGTGCGCGAGGCTTTGGAAGCGATTTTGCTTAAAGGCGTGGGACCTAAAGTTGTGCTTGGCGTCACTGGTGCCGGAGCGAGGTCGCTGTGCGAGTTGATTGGGGTTGACGCGGTGGACGAGCCAAGCGCTTTGGCGGCGGCTATCGATAAGCTGTACCCGGACGTGCGCACGGTGATCGAGATGGGGCGGGAGAACCAGAAGTACCTCCTTTTCTCCCGCGATGAGGTTTCTGGGCGCCTGCTGGTGGAGGACAGCAGTTTGGGCAACAAGTGCGCGGCTGGGAGCGGGTCTTTTTTGGACCATATGGCCCGGCGGTTGAATTTTCCGTCCATAGAGGTTTTTGCGCAGGTTGCCCTTGAAACTCCAAACCCGGCCAGCTTATCGGGCCGCTGCGGCGTGTTTACAGAGTCGGATATAGTCCATCTGTATCAGAAGGGCACAACTAGGGAGCGAATAGCGGCAGGCATTCACGCTGCGCTGTGCCGCAACTACAGGTCCGCTTTTGCCAGAGGTAAGGTGTTCAAGGAGAAAGTGGCGTTCATAGGCGGTGTGGCGCAGAATCCGGCCATGGTCAAGTATCTCTCTGCAGAGTTGGGTCTTGATGGAAAGCTTTTTGTGCCGGAGCACTGCCGCACGCTTGGGGCGATTGGGGCGGCTCTTCGCGCATCTGCGGAGGTGGATTTGCGGAGAGCTCTGCAGCAGTTGGACGAAAAGCTGTCGCGCCCGCTGGAATACGTTGGCACCACACCTCTGAGGTTTGAGCAGTCTGAAATACTTTCCCCTCCGCCGCAGGAGGATTTGCCCAAGGAGATTGCGCTTGCCGCTTTAGGTATTGATATCGGTTCGGTTAGTACCAAAGCTGCTTTGGTCACTGAGATCGATGGGAAGCTTCACGTGCTGGCCAGCTACTACCGCCGCACCGACGGTGACCCTCTGGCCGCAGTGCGCGATACAGTGCGCCGCATCTACCAGCAGGTGTTGGAAAAGGGCTACCGGATTGGGCAGGTTGTGGCGGCAACAACCGGCTCCGGGCGCTACCTAACAGCCGATTACGTTGGCGCCGACCTGGTGAAGAACGAGATAACCGCGCAGGCCCACGGTGCGATGGCCAGCGTGGATGGTGTTGACGGCATTTTCGAGATAGGCGGGCAGGATTCCAAGTTTATACGCCTGCAGGGGAATGTGGTTGTGGACTTCGAGATGAACAAGGCCTGCGCCGCCGGTACCGGAGCCTTTTTGGAGAAGCAAGCCGCTCGGCTTGGGATAAACATTCAGGACTTCGGTGACTATGCCCTTCGCGGCACCAACCCGCCGGATTTGGATTGGACCTGCACGGTTTTCTCGGAGTCGGCCATGGTGTATTACCAGCAGAACAACGTGCCGGTTGAGGACCTCTGCGCGGCTATATGCTTGGCTTCGGCTAAGAACTATTTGAATAAGAACGTGGGCAACCGCGATATCGGCGAGCGGATAGTGTTTCAAGGGGCTGTGGCTTTCAACAAGGGAATGGTGGCCGCTTTTGAAACGATTTTGGGTCGTAAGATTATTGTGCCGCCGCATCCCCACATCACTGGTGCGATTGGAGCCGCGCGGCTGGCGTTGATGGAGCGGCCAGAAAAGAGCAGTTTCCGCGGGTTTGAAGCCATTGCGGAAGGCAGGTACAAGGTGACCTCTTTTGAGTGCAAATCCTGCCCCAACCACTGCGATGTGAACGTGTTCCAGATGGAGGGCGGTCCGCGCTACTACTACAACGACCGCTGTGAGAAGTACAGCGGCGTTAATAAGAAGAGATTGGGCGAGGGACTGCCGGATCTGTTCGCCGAGCGGGAAGAAAAGCTGATGAACGTGTACTCCAAGGAGGCCAGGCCGGGTTCGCCGCGCATCGGAATTCCGCGGGGGCTGATGTTTTCCGAGTACTATCCGCTTTACAAGGCCTTCTTCACGGAGTTGGGGTTTGAGGTTGTTCCGTCGGATCCCACCAACAAGCGCATCATAAAGTTGGGGCTGGATTCATCCATCGGCGAGCCGTGCTTCCCGTTTAAGGTAGCACACGGTCATGTGCTTGATGTGATTTCAAAGGGCGTGGACTATGTTTTCATGCCGGCTGTTCTCAACACGGAACAGCCAAATCCAAACCTGCGGAAGGCGCAGACGTGCCCATATCTGCAGGCGGCTCCGGAGGTGATATCTGCCACGCTTCAGCTTGCGGAGAAGGGTATCCGCCGCCTCACGCCGCGTTTGCAGTTCCAGCTGGGAGAGCGGCACCTCCGTAAGGAGTTTGCAAGACTTGCCCAACAGCTTGGCGCAAGCCCGCTGGAGGCCAACAGGGCCTTCGAGGTTGGGATGGAGGCTTTGCGTGAGTTTCGGCGCTGGCAGGAGCAGAGGGGCCGAGAGGTTCTGGATTCTTTGAAGCCGGGTGATATGGCGTTTGTGGTGATTGGGCGCCCGTATTCCGTGTACGACAACGCCGTGAACATGGATATCGGCAAGAAGATTCAGGACCTGGGCATTCTTGCCATACCGCAGGATTTCATCCCGCTTAACGAGGAAGACATTTCCGATTCGTGGCCCAATGCCTACTCTCGGCAGATACAAAAAAAGCTGGCGGCGGCAAGGCTCATCAGGAAGGACCCTCGTCTGCGGGCTGTTGTGGTTACTTACTTCGGCTGCGGGCCGGACTCTTTTGCGAACCAGTTCTTCAAGGACGAACTCGGCGAGCCCTGCTACATTATGCAGATTGACGAGCACACGGCGGACGCGGGCATGATAACCCGCATAGAGGCCTTTGCCGATACCGCAAGAAGCGCCAAGGTGGGGAAATTCGAGTTTATTCGGACCGACGATGCTTCGGTTACCTCGCTGAGCGGGAAGCGCTTGTGGATACCGTATGCAAGCAGGGCGTCTAGGGTGTTCGCTGCCGCACTGCGCGCCTACGGTGTGGATGCGGAGGTTTTGCCCCAGTCTCCCGATCCGGGGATGAACCTTGCTCGCTCGGCCATTTCGGAGGATGTGTGCCTTCCGGCCTTCATGACCACCGAAGATATCCTGTACAGGGTTAAACAGCCTGATTTCGATCCTGATAAGGAGGCTTTCTTCCAGGGGAACTCTGAGGGGCCGTGCCGCTTCGGAATGTACTACGCCCTGCAGAGGCGGATATTGGATAGAATGGGCCTGAAGCAGGTTGACATTGTGACCCTGGGAAGCCGCAGTTACCACGGCGGATTGGGCACCAGGTTCAGCATGGTTACATGGGATGCCATGGTGGCGCACGACCTGCTTTACAAGATGCTCCTTTGCACCCGCCCCTATGAGGTGAACCCGGGAGAAAGCGATGCATTGTTCGAGCGGTATCTGCAAAGGTTGTGCGATCTTATTCCGGAGCATAAGGAACTGCTGGAGTCTGGAAAGGGCAAGTGGATAAGCTTGGTGGGGCTTCACTTGGATTCCCTGGAGGAACTGCTTCAAGAGGCGACACGCGATTTTTCCGCTGTGCCCAAACGGGACGAAGAGCGTCCTTTAGTGGGGGTTGTTGGAGAATTTTACGTTCGCCTCCATGAAGGGGCCAACCAGGACATCATCCGCAAGATAGAAAAAGCCGGCGGCGAAGCGTGGCTGGCGCCTATGACCGAGTTCTTCGGCTACGCAAATCTTATCAGCCACATACTGGCTTTCGAGAGGTGGAGGGACACACTGGCGTGGAAAGAGTTGCGCGATGCCGTGAACCGGTGGGTTCTGCACCGCTTGGCGAGGCAGAATGAACATAAGCTTTACCACGCCACGCTTCCCTTCCTCGCCAAGTATTACGATATACCAGCCGAAGAGGTGATTAAGGAGGGCTCGCTGTACGTGCACCCAACCTTCGGCGGCGAAGCCATTTGCAGTATGGGGAAAGCCGAGGACTTTGCGCTGCGCGGATTGGACGGCATAGTGAGCGTGATTCCGTTCAACTGCATGCCAGGCAATACGGTTACCGCGCTGTCTCAGGCGCTCAGGCGCCGACATGGGAATATCCCCTTCTTGAACCTGGAGTACGACGGCTTCGTGGACAGCAGCCGAGATGCGAAGATAGCCTCCTTCATGTGGCAGGTGAAGGAGCGTTTTGCAAGCAAGAAAGCCGGCCAGCGCATGCCGGTCTAACACGGTTGTTTTGCCACAGGGCCTGCGGGGAGTTCGGCGAAGCTTTTGGATGCGTTCTCCGCAGGCCCTTTATGTTCCGAAGGAGTCTGCCCACCTGAGGCGCGTTTGCAGATTGTCGTAGAAACTGCGCAGGCCGAATTTGATCAGCCGCGCTTTGACATCTGCGCGCTTTATGCGTATCTGGTCCCCCTGTTGAAGCGTAAATCCAACCTGACCGTCGGCGGTCATCATAGCTTCATCCGAGGATTCCACCGTGAGGAGCACGGTTTCTTCATCGGATAGGACCACGGATCTGGCGTTTAGGCTGTGCGGGCAGATGGGAGTTATGAGTATCACGGGAACCGAGGGGTGCACGATGGGCCCTCCGGATGAAAGAGAATATGCGGTGGAGCCGGTTGGCGTTGACACGATAACGCCGTCGCCCGAGTATGTGGACAGGTAACCTGCGGCAACCTCTGTTCGCACCAAAACCACTCGCGACAAGGCTCCGCGGGTTACCACAACATCGTTGAGGGCCAGGCTTTCAGCGGTTTCGGTTCCGCCGCGCAGGAGAACTGCGTGGAGCATAATGCGCTCTTCGATGCTGTATTCCCCGGAGAGGATGCGCCTTACAGCCCATTCGATTTCGTGCGGCTCCACCTCTGCCAGGAAGCCGAACCCGCCGAGCCGAATTGACAGCAGAGGTATGCCCCTGGGCGCCGCATAACGGCTGGCGGCAAGCAGTGTGCCGTCACCTCCAAGGGTGACAAGGATGTTGGCGGGTTCTAGGTGCGATTCAACGTCCTTGGCGAAGCCGGTTGGTGCTCTGGCATCGAAAACGCAGGGGGAACAAAACGGCACTCCGCTCTCGGTTAGCAGTTGGACGAGTTTCTCGGCGGCTTCCACCGCCTTTGGTCGGTGTGGGTTTACCACTATGCCGATAGTGCACGGAGCTTTCATTGCTTTTCGGTGAGCCTTTTAAGGTTGGCCTGCGCGTCCCGGTTGTTTGGGTCTAGGCGGAGCGCCGTTTGATAGGCGGCGACAGCTTTATCGCGCTTTCCTTGTTTCTCGTAAACGGTACCGATGTTGTTTTGGGCGGCGGCAAGCTTCGAATTAAGCTCCAAAGCTTTTTGGTATGCGTCTAAAGCGCCGGAGAGGTTCCCCTGCTTTTGAAGAGCCAATCCCAATCCGTTCCAAGCCGCGGCACTCCGCCGGTTTAACTGCAGTGCTTTTCTCCATGCTTCCTCGGATGCGCGGTACCTGCCAAGCTGGTAAAGGCTCTGCGCTAGATGGCACCATGCGTCGGTATCCGATGGTTGAGACTGCACGGCTTGGCGCCAGATTTCCGCGGCCTCCTGGATGTTACCGGAGGCTTCAAGTGCGGCGGCGAGGTTGCGCAGTGCTTCCGGCGGAGGTGGCTTTTGGGCTGTGGCTTTTCGGAACCACTGGACTGCCTCGTTTGGTCTGCCTTGGTTGAGGGCCACCCACCCAAGGTTGTTGTACAGCTCTGGGAAGGATGCCCCCAGCTCAACGGCTTGCCGGTATTCCCGCTCGGCGCCGGCCAGGTTGCCCGTCACCGAGAGGGCCAGGCCCAGGCGGAAGCGCAGGGCGGGGTCGTTGGGGCGCATTGCCACAGCCATCTGCCAATACTGCGCGGAGGATTTTTGGTCGCCTGCCTTTTCTGCGGCTTCGGCGGCGGCTACCGCGGCGGCAGGTTCGGACTTAAGCAGTTCGGCCGCCCTGCGGAAGGCGGAGTAAGCATCCTTGTGCAAGCCGATTTGTGTGTAAACACGGCCCAACTCGAACCAGTACCGACCATTGGCGGGGTCGAGCTGAACTGCTGTGCGGAGGGCTTTCATTGCCTCCCATTTGCGGTTTGCTGAGAGGAGCGCCTGTGCCAGAAGCGCATGCGCCTTTGGGTTCTTCGGCTGTGCCGAAACAAGCCGCGACAGCTCTGCGGCCGCTTGGGCGTAGCGGCCGGTTTTGAGCAGAACCAAGCCAAGATTGTACCTGGCCTGGTGCAGGTTGGGCTGAAGCTGAAGGGCGCGTTTGTAGCTGGATTCAGCCGCTTTGAGGTCGTTCTTCAGAAGGTAGGCGTTGCCGAGGTTGTTCAGTATTTCCGCGTTCTTCGGTGCTAGTTCGGACGCGGCTTTGAGGGTTTGGATGGCCTCATCCGGTTTTCCGGCTTCCAGAAGAACGTAGCCGAGCCATGAAAGACAGTCGGGGTCCTTCGGAGAAGCTTTCGCCGCCTCCTTGAGAGCGGATATGGATTCGCTGAGTTTCCCCTGCTTGAAAAGCGATATCCCTTTATCAAGAAGGGGCTGTTCTGCACCTAAAGCTTTGGGGCAGAACAGAATCATAGCGGCTGAAACCAGCACCACCAAAGCCAGGTGGAGCAGTTTCCCAGCGGTTTTATTCAAGCACCACCGTTGCATATTTGTGCATCCGCGGCACAATCGCCGCACCAAGAAGTTTTGCCAAACCGAGACGCTGCCGAGCAGCAAAACTCCTGTGCCATTTCACGGAATTTAACCGAGTGGGGTTAGGCGCACCTCGCGGAGGTTCATGGCGGCGCCTTGGGGCATGGATATAATTCGCACGGCTATGGTGTGCCTTCCCGGCGTCAGGCTGAGTTCGCCAATGGTTTCCGTGCGGAAATCCGTCCACGAGCCGGTGGCGCCAACAACCCCACTGATGGTTGGTCCTCCTTCAACGCCAACGCTGTAGCGGCTTCCGGCGTTTTGCGGCGGGCAGGCATAGGTAACCTCGACCTTATAGCGGCCGGAGCGTGGAACCCGGCAGAGCCATGTAACGTAGTCCCGGGGATTTGTCCAAAAGCCGATGTTGTCTCTACCGCCGCCCTCTTCGTATCGGGCCGTTTCTCCGTGTATTTGTGCATCGCGCGCCCGCAGTGAAATCACGCCGCTTGAATCCGGCTGTATTGCAAACGCCTGCTGGGATACCACCGGCGGCGCGGCAAGTTTTAAGCGTATTACCGTGGCGGCGGGGTCAAGGGCCTTTGGCTTGCTTATGGAGATTACCGGCCCATCCGGCGTTGATGAACGCTGAACAGAGAGCTTCTGGCGGGTGTTGAGTGCATGCGCTTCCACAACCGGGGTTTCCAAGCCGAGAAGCTTCAATCCCTCGTCCGGCCATTTGAAGACGTGGAGGTACAGGTAGTTCCCCTTGACAGTGCAACGACCGTCGAAGGGAAGCTTTCGGAACGGGCTTTGGGTTGTGCCGTATATGCTTTCACCGTTGACCTTCATCCAGCGGCCGATTGCGGCCAGGCGCTGCACGATTTCCGGCGGAAATTCACCCTCTGCGGTGGGGCCGACGTTGAGAAGGAAGTTCCCGCCTTTGCTGGCGATGTCGCACAGCTTGCGGATCAAATCTTCGGCCGGCTTCCAGTTGGTATCGTTCTTGGCATAGCCCCAGGTATCATTGATGGTCATGCAGGTTTCCCACAGCCGGCCTCCGGGCATGGCGCCGGCGGGGATGGTCTGTTCCGGCGTGGCATGGTCTTCTGGGAGGTGATTGCGGTCGTTAATGATAATCTGCGGCTGGATGGAGCGTATCATTTCATTAACTTCCCTGGAGTGAAGCTCTTCAGCGCTGTGCTCCCAGCCGCCGTCGAACCAGAGTATGGCGATTGGGCCGTAATTGGTGAGTAGCTCCCGGAGCTGGCCTTTCATGTATTCGATGTACCGGTTGAGGTCCGCTCCTGCCGCGGGGCGCACGTTCTGCTCCCACGGGCGGCGGGGAAGGTAATCTGGGTGGTGCCAATCCATGATTGAGTAGTAGAAGCCGAGCTTTATGCCCTGGCGCCGGCATTCTGCGGCGAGCTCTTTCATGGGGTCGCGCTTGAACGGAGTTGCTTTGGTGATGCAGTAGTCGGTGAGTTTGGAATCGAACATGCAGAATCCGTCGTGGTGCTTGCTGGTGATAACGATGTACTTCATGCCAGCGTCTTTGGCGGTTTTGACCCACTTTCGGGCATCGAACTTGACGGGGTTAAATTGGGCGGCGAATTTTTCGTAATCTTTTACCTGCATTTGCTTGTTGGACATGTACCACTCGGCGATGCCTTTATTGCCATGCAGGTCGGTGCAGTCGGCAGGAACAGCATAGATGCCCCAGTGGATGAACATTCCGAATTTAGCTTCGCGCCACCATTTGGTGCGGGCCAGGAACTGCTCTCTGGTTTCGCGCGCGGTTTGAGCCGAGGCGGCGCTAAGCAGATGAACGAGCGCCACTATCAAAAGCAAGCCTTTAAGCCGCATAGGGAACCCTCCTTTTCGGAATTCAATTTCAGCTTCTATGGCGCGGCGTATGTGTCCTGCTTAAGTTTAGTATCTGGCGCATCCGTGCCAGCCGAAGGCCCATCCAACCATGGCCCAAAAGAAAGCGGCAATGCAGTCTCCGAGCACCAAACCCATGAAGAACGGCATGGCCTGTCGGTAGAGCCGCATTCCGCCGTAGCGCACCACCAACAGCTTTACAAGCCATGTGATTAAAAACAGGAACCAGAAATACTCCATGGCGTAGCAGGTGGAGAATGCGTATCCTATCGGGTGGAGGGGGAAGGCAACGAACTGGTTTCTGAGGCTTCCTAAAAGCAAGCCGAACAGCGCGGCGGCAATGCAGACGGTTATGCCCAAAGCATCCGGACCCCGGGGATTTTGCAGCCAGTCGCTTAGGCGGTTGAAGGCTTCCCAGCCGACTCCAGTGCGGTAGGTCATGATTTTTGCGCTGGCCTGGCCGACGTTGTTGTACAGAAGCAAAGTGGCCACAATGCCTGATGCTATGCCAACAACGGTTGCCAAAACCATCCAGAAAGCGACGCTGGGCAGGTGCGCCCCAACAGTTTTTGCCATTTGCAGTGATTCAAGCTGATGGGCCATGGGCTGGCAGCGGTAGCATCGGTTGAACCAGAAGTAGTACGAAAGCACAGTGAGACTGCCTCCGGACATTATGCGCGTGCCGGTAAAAGTTACCAGCAGGTGTTCGGGGTTCACGAAGAACAGCTCGAGAGCAGGGGGGCCAAGTTGAACTCGTATGCGTGTCATGGTTACGGTGAGCACGAAGTAGAGCGTGAAGAAAAGCAGGGCGACCCAGCCGGCCATGCCCGCGGCCATGCTGAAAACCAGAAGGTAAACCATGCCGGCTATCAGTCCCCAAACCGCCCAGCGGTACCGCATGGCTTCGCTTTCGTCCGGGGCCATGCCTTTGGCGAAAGCGCTTTTTACAGCCGTGTAAAGGTGGTGGCGGCCGGCCCACACTGTTAAGATAAAGAGAGCAATCCAACCGCCGGATGCCTGCTCTCTTATGAATGGGAACCTCGACAGGCCGGTTGGGGCCGAAGCACCGTACCAGCCGAGCGCGTTTGCGCCGACCTCCGCAAAGCGCCTTGCCAGGTAGAAAAACCAAGAGCTGAACGATAGGTCCAGCGGTAGAAAGAATGTTAAACCGATTCCGAACGGAAAGAACGAGATGAACAGCGGCGGCCACCAGGAAAGGGCGTTCCACGGAGGCTGGGTGAAATAAGCGCCGATGTTGTAAAGTCCGAGCTGAATGCGCGGCACCGATGGAGCGAGCGAGTTTGTTACGTTTATCGACTCGATAACTATTGGTAGAAGGCATCCGATTAGCAGGACCTTGCTTCTGAAAAGCCGGTCTAAGCTTCCGGATCTTGTTATTTCCAGCGGCAGTTGGATGATTGGGAAGCTTAGCTTCTCTCCGTCGGCCCATTGCTTGCGCAGGATTGCGCTCATGCAGAGCATCATGAAGGATATAACAATTAAGAAGGAGCCCCACACCAAACACGGCACAAGCCAGGCTCGGATCAACTCTGCGGTGTCCACCGTTCCGGAGCCTGTGTAGTACCTGCGGAGCACATGTGGGTCTCTTGGTGCAAACCAGGATGGTATTAGGTGGTGGAAGGTGTTGGCCCACCCGTTCTCCGGGGTTGCAAACCAGAACGGGTGGACTAACACCGGCGTGAGATTCTGAAGCAGGTCGCTTCCGCAGAAAGCTGCGGAGACCGATAGCATTGCGTACAGAAGGACGAATTCAGCGCGTTTGAATGCCCAGGAGGGTTTTACGCGCTTTAGGACGAGGTTGGCAGAAGCAAGAAGAAACAAAGCGGAGACCGGGGAGTAAAACAGAGACACATCCGTGCTGTTGAATCCAAAGCACCCCAGCTCCGTTTCGAGTTTAATCAGCCAGAAAGTGTGAAGCGGCACCAAAACCAGGCTCAGAAGGGCAAATCCGAGCCTACTCCTCAATTGAGCTCTCCAGGCTGTATTCGATGTAGGCAACGTTGTCCCAGGGGATTACGAGGACAGCGTTTTCCTGGCGCACTTCCACGGCTTCCATACGTCCCATTTCAGCGTGAAGGATTCTCACTTCGCCGTAGTGTTCGGAAAAGCCGCTCTGCAACTGGCGAAGGTAAACAGTTGCAGGTGCGTAGGACTCATATTCCATAGCTTTCCTCCTCCAGTTTCAGCTTCCACGCGGTTGATATATACAATATGGCTCTTCTCCCATCAGTCCCAGGCCGGCGGCCAGGGCACGTGCTCTGCATCCTCCGCAGACGTATCTGAATTCGCAGCAGCCGCACTTGCCTTCCAGCAGGTCGGCGTTCCTGAGCGTGATGAAAAGCTCCGAGTTTTGATAAATCTCTCGGAAGCTTTTTTCGCGGATGTTGCCGGCCGGGATGGGCAGGTATCCGCAGCCGCACACATCGCCGACGTGGGAGACGAAACAGAAACCGTTGCCCGCCATGCACCCCCTGGCTCCCGCTCGGCTTGGCCGTCCGGTGCTTTTTGCGTGGCCATGCTTTTCGGCTTCACTGTGTTCAATGGCGTGCAGGCCCCGCTGTCTGACCACGCGCGAGTAATGCGGCGCGCAGGTTACTTTGATTTGAATCTCGTTGCGTGCGGCCATGTCGTATAGGTAGTGGAGAGTGTTCTCGTACTGTTCTGGGGTGAGCTCCATCTCCACCTTGCCGCGGCCGGTGGGTACAAGCATGAAAACGTCCCACGCGATGGCGCCCAGGCTTTTTACCAGGGCAAGGATTTCGTCCAGGTAGTTTATATTGTGCTGGCATACGGTGGTGTTCACCTGGAACGGCAGTCCGCCTTTTCTGGCGAAATCGAGGCTTTTGATAACGGCGTCGAATGCGCCGGGCACCTGGCGGAATGAGTCGTGAACTTCTGGGTTTGGGCCGTCTATGCTCACCGAAATGGCTTTTACGCCGGCGGCTTTAAGCCGCGCAACTATATCAGCGTTTACCTGGGTTCCGCTTGGTGAAACGACAACCGGCAGGCCTCGTTCGGTTGCGTGGGCGGCCAGTTGGAACAGGTCCGGGCGCATAAGCGGGTCGCCGCCGGTTAGGATTAGAAGCGGTTTGGAAAAAGAGGCGATGTCATCTATAAGTTTAAGGCCCTCCTGCGTGGTGAGCTGATTGGGGTGGGGATTGGGCTGGGCTACGGCGCGGCAGTGCACGCAGGCCAGGCCGCAGGCTCTTGTTACCTCCCAGGCTACAACCCTGGGTACCGGAGTGGATGCCTCAGGCTCCATAGGAGATGGCGTCTCCGCTGATAAGTTCGTTGTAACGCGCTCTTCCGCGATGATAGCGACTGGCAAGAGGTTTTGCCAAACAAAACTTAATTGAACGGCAAAACCTCTTACAAGAGGTTTTGCCAGTTAACAGGCGCTGATGAACGGCAAAACCTCTTGGCGCAAAACCAAGCGCGGGAGGGCTGAAGAGCGGTTTCGGGCAATCTTAGGTTAGGAGAAAAAGGCGTGCGGTGTCAAGTGCCGAAGGATGCATACGTGCGCTTGTTGAAGCCTACATTGTAATGTCTGAAAAATACCACGTTGCTATTAAGGATTTGCCTCCTGAGGAGCGTCCCCGTGAGCGGCTGGAGCGGTACGGGGCCGACTCCCTCTCTACCGCGGAACTTTTGGCGATAATACTTCGCACGGGCACGCGGGAGGAGTCGGCGCTTCGTTTGGCCGAGAAGATGCTTATGGAGCTTTCGGGACTGCGCAACGTTGCCCAAGCCGAGATTGCGGAACTGCGCCGAATCAAGGGGATAGGAGCGGCCAAGGCCGTTGAGGTAAAAGCCGCTTTGGAGCTTGGTAAGCGGCTTGTTGCCTTGGGAGGAGAGGTGCTTCCCGCCATCCACAGCCCAACGGATGTGGTACAGCTTCTTGCGCCTCAGCTTCGCGATGAGAGGCAGGAGCAGTTCAAGGTGCTTCTTTTGGACACCAAAAACCAGGTGCGCAGGGTGGTAACCGCAACCGTGGGAACCCTGAATGCGAGTCTGGTTCACCCCAGGGAGGTGTTCAGGGCGGCTGTTGCACAGGCGGCTCACTCCATTATCTTGGCCCACAACCATCCTTCCGGCGATCCGACGCCAAGCAAAGAGGATGTGGCTGTAACCGTCCAGTTGGTCAATGCTGGCAAGATTCTCGGGATTGAGGTGCTGGATCACGTGATTATCGGCGATGGGCGCTACGTTTCCATGCGTGAAAGAGGTTTGATGTAAGCGTCCGAGTTTGAAGAACCGGCAAACGATGGCTGAACGACGAATTCGTTAACCAAGCAGTTCGAAGGAGCTGAAGAGGTTTGGGAGCTCGCGAATTAAGCATAGTTTTGTTTTTGTGCGTTTTGCTAGTTGTCGTTGGCGTAACTTCGCCCGCCTTTCTGCATCCGGCCAACATCCAGGATATTCTTGTGAACAGCTCTTTTACCGTTGTGGCGGCAGTTGGCATGACCATGGTGATAGTTGCCGGCGGCATCGATATTTCCATCGGTTCGATGCTGGCGGTTTGCTGTGTGGTTGCCGGCAATGCCGCGAAGGCAGGGTTGCCGACTGCGCTGGTTTTGTTGCTATCCCTGGCGGTGGGTTTGGTGCTTGGAAGCATCAACGGTGCTTTGGTGGCTTTTGCGCGCATCCCGTCAATAATTGTGACTTTGGGCACCATGAGTATAATGCGCGGGGCGGTAACTTGGGCCACCGGCGGCTATTGGGTAAGGGATTTACCGCCGTCGTTCACAGCTTTGGGCGCAAGCGAGTTCCTCGGCGTTCCGATGTCGGTGTGGGTTGCGGGAGTGGTGGCGGTGGTTGGCGCCTTCGTTATGCGCGGTACCCGGGTGGGGCGGCGAATTTACGCTGTTGGCGGGAACCCAAGGGCCGCGGAGCTTGCCGGAATCAACGTTCGGTGGGTGGTTTTCGGTGTTTTTGCGGCCTGCGGGGCGCTTGTGGGTATTGCGGCCATTCTCTATGCCACCAGGTTCACCGTGATCCAATCAAATGCCGGGGTTGGATTCGAACTGCTTGTGATAACGGCGGTTGTGGTTGGTGGAACCAACATCATGGGCGGCAGGGGAACCGTGTTTGGAAGCGTTCTGGGTGTTTTGCTGCTTTCCGTAATCGGAAGCGCATTGACTTACAAACATGTATCGGCCTATTGGGAGTCGGCGGTTCAGGGAGTGCTTGTGCTGTTGGCGGTGGTTTCGGATACACTGCGTCCAAGCAGAGCGGCTAAGCCGGGTTTCAGCCTGTTCTGGAGAAGCCCTTGATGAGGGGTTTTGCACAGCAAAGGGAGCAATCAACCTGCAAAACTCTTCGGGAAAAGGAGCAAGCCTGAATGAAGAGGATTCTTCCAATCGGCAAGGAGGCCGTGTTAGCCGCAGTATTGGTTGGGGTTTCGGTATGCATGGCGGCTTTATCTCCGCGGTTCCTCTCGATCCAAAACCTGCTGGAGATGACCCGGCATTTTGTTGAGATTGGGCTCATGGCGCTTCCGATGACGTTGATAATAATCACCGCTGGAATTGACCTGTCGGTTGGTTCGATAATGGGGTTGTGCGCGGTGATTTTGGGTTGGTGTTGGGAGCGGTGCGGATTGGGCATATGGTTTGCGGTGTGTGCAGCGTGCGCGTCTGGATGTTTGGCCGGGCTGGTGAACGGCGTTCTTGTTGCTTTCGGGCGGATTCCCCCGCTGATAGTAACGCTGGCTACCATGGCCATCTACAGGGGGTTGGCGCTTGGAATCAGTCAGGGGAGACCAGTGTTCAGCTATCCGGAGTCGTTTTACGTTTTGGGGCAGGGCTATATAGGCCCGGTTCCGGTGCAACTGATGGTTTTTGCGGCGTGTGCGGTTGGTGTTGGAATGGTGCTGGCTTACACGCGGTTTGGCAGAGCGATTTACGCCATTGGTGCCAGCGAAGAGACGGCCAGGCTATCTGGAACACCGGTTAAGACGGCGAAACTGCTTTTGTACGGCTTCAGCGGCTTAATGGCGGGGCTTGCCGCGGTGGTTTACGTGTCGAGGGTTTCAACTGCGAAGGCGGATGCCGGGCTCGGATACGAGCTGGATGTGATCTCCGCGGTGGTTTTGGGCGGCACAAGTGTATCAGGCGGTGAGGGAAGCGTTCTTGGAACTGTGCTGGGTCTTCTGACTATAAGCGCGCTGCGAAACGGTCTGACTTTGGCCGGGAGTCCGGCTGAGGTTCAGGCCGTCATTATCGGTAGTTTGCTGGTATTTGCGGTGGGATTGGACAGCCTTTTGCGCCGCCGGACAAGCTGAGGAAGGATTGCCGCTACCAACGGGGAAGGATAAAATTGAGTTCGTTTTTAAACATATTTGAGAGGGGTATTCGGTGAGCGAGAAACTGAAAATCGGTTTTATCGGTGTTGGTGGAATAGCGCACGGGCACGTTGCGCGTTTGAAGAAGCGACCTGAGGTTGAAATTGTTGGCATTTGCGATCCAAGCGAAGAGAGCATAGCCAGGATTCGCGAGCGGCAGGGGCTGGAGAATGTGCCGGCTTTTTCGGACTACCGCGACATGCTGGACCGCGTGGAGATGGACGGCGTGGTGATTGCCAGTCCGCATACCCTGCATTTCGAGCAGATTATGGCAAGCCTTGAGAAGGGATGCCATGTTCTGACGGAGAAACCCATGGTGTGCACCCAGGAACACGCTAAGGCGGTGCTGCGGAAAGCCGAGGAAACCGGCAAGATTGTAATGATTTCCTACCAGAGGCATTACTTCCCGGAGTTTATCTATATAAAACAGCGCATCGAATCCGGAGCGCTTGGGGAGCTGACTTTTGTTTCGGCTTTGCAAGGGCAGGATTGGTTGCGCGGATGCCGGGGCACTTGGCGCCACACCTTGGAGTTGAGCGGCGGCGGTCAGTTGAACGACTCTGGAAGCCATTTGGTGGATATTATACTTTGGACCACGGGGCTGAGGGCCGCAGAAGTGTTTGCTTTCATCGAAAACTTCGATGTTCCTGTGGATATAAACTCGGCCACCACTATTCGATTCACGAACGGAGCACTGGGCACCATATCTGTTATGGGAGATTGCCCCGGATGGTGGGAAGACATAACCTTCCTGGGAAAAGAAGGCGTGATTTACTACCGCAATGGGCGGCTGTTCGAGAACGTGCGCGCGGACGGTGGGGATGTGGTTGAAGTTGACCGGAGCAAACTGCCCGCCGGCAGCGACCCTGACAACAACTTCATCGACTCCATTTTGGGGATTGATGAGCCGAAGACGCCCGCGGTGTGCGGCCTGCGGGTTATCGAGCTGACCGAAGGCGCGTGGGAGTCGGCCAAAACCGGCAAGCCATATCGGTGGTAGGCGAGCCTTTGGTTTATTGAAGCCCGCGCTTGTCTGTTGGATTGGCGGTGGGGTGCTTTGAAGCCGGGCTTGCGGTTTGAATTGGCTGTGGGGTTGGGTAGGGGTGGGATTTCCAACGGCGGTGGGGGCAGTAAATGGAGGACTAATCTGCGATGCGGATATGGTTGGTCACAGTAGGTGAACCGCTTCCTGTAGATCCGGGTCCGCCGAGGTTGATGCGGACAGGGCTGCTTGCGAAAACATTGGCAAGCCGCGGTCACCAAGTGTTGTGGTGGACATCCACTTTCTATCACCAGCAAAAACAGCAGCGTTCGCACTGTGACACAGATGTTTGCACGAACGATGGCTACCGCATTAAGATGCTTTGGGGCCCGTCCTATCGCAGAAACGTGTCGATTAGCCGCTTTGCCAACCACTTGGTTGTGGCAAAGCGGTTTGCATTGAACGCCGCAAAGGAAGATATACCCAATCTCATCTTATGCTCTTTGCCGACGCTGGAGCTGAGCATCGTTGCCACAAGGTACGGTAAGGAGCACGGTGTACCTGTTGTGCTGGATATTCGCGATTTGTGGCCGGATGCGCTGAGGGAGGATTTAGGCGAGCCGTTGCGGTGGTTCGCCGCGCCGCTTTTGGCATACATGCGGCGACAGGCGAAGCGTGCTTGTCGGGCGGCAACTGCTATATGTGCTTCGAACCCAGGTTTTGTTGAATGGGGGTTGGAACTTGCTCAGCGCGGGGCCACTGATTATGATCAAGCGTTTCCTTTGGGGTATTCCTCAGAACCACCTCCGGAGAGTAAACTGCGCGAAGCTGAGGCGTTTTGGGCAGAGCATGGCATTGGAAGAGACGGGGTTTTTACCGCCTGCTTCGTGGGGACGATGAGTCGCGTTGCGGAGATAGATACGGTTGTCGAGGCTGCCAAACTGCTTCAGTCGAAAGGGCGCGAAATTCGATTTGTTTTGTGCGGTACTGGCGAAAACTTACAGCGGTGGCAAATGATGGCAAATGGATGCCGCAACGTACTTTTTCCGGGGTGGGTAAATGCGGCCCAGGTCTGGAGTTTGTTGCGGATCTCACAAGTGGGGTTGGTTCCTTATCGCAGCAGATGGGACTTTACATTAAGCATGCCCAACAAACCCATAGAATATCTCTCTGCGGGTTTGCCGATCGTGTCAAGTTTAAAAGGCTACCTCCAAAGAGTGTTGACCAGCGCCAAGTGCGGTTTGCACTATGAAAACGGCGATCATGAGGGGCTTGCTGCTGCTCTTTCTCGCTTGCAGGACAATCCTGGTGAACTTGCAGAAATGGCTCGCAATGCTATAGCCCTCTACAAAGAAAAGTACGAAGCGGAAAAAGTTTACGGTGACATGTCCTCGCACTTAGAGCATATCGCTTCATGCGAGAGGCTTTACAACGTTGTTTAGCCGTTTTGAAAGGACTCGTATGTTGCTGGGCACGGCTAAATATGATGTTGTTATACCCGGATAGTGGAGGATGTCTGCCTTGAGCAAAATTTCCGTGGGCGTGGTTGGATGCGGTTATTGGGGGCCGAACCTCATTCGCAATTTCGCCTCGCTGAGAGAGGCATCTTTGGTGGCGGTATGCGACCTGAATGCGGAAAAGCTTGAAAGTCAAGTATCCGCTTACCCCGGTGTGCGCGGCTTCACAAGCCTCAGCTCCATGCTTTCCGAGGTTGATCTGGATGCCGTGGTGGTGGCTACAGCGGCACATACGCACTACCATATAGCCAAGGAGGTACTCCTTAAAGGTAAGCACGTTTTTGTTGAGAAGCCGCTTACGCTTAGCAGTTCGGAAGCCGCGGAGTTGGTAAAGCTTGCGCAAAGCCGTGGGCTGATTCTCATGGTGGGGCATTTGTTGAAGTACCATCCCGGCATTGCAATGGTCAAGCAGTATGTGGACTCCGGAGAGCTTGGTGAGATTCGTTATCTGTATTCTCAGCGCGTGAACCTTGGGATTGTACGCTCGGAGGAGAACGCTTTGTGGAGCCTTGCTCCGCACGATATAGCCGTGATGTGCTATCTCGTCGGTTCAGAGCCGGAAGAGGTATCTGCTAACGGAGCAGCGTATTTGCAACCAGGCATTGAAGATGTGGTTTTTGCCACGATCAAGTTCTGCAACGGCGTTATGGCGAACCTGCACGTAAGTTGGCTTGATCCACATAAGATCCGCAAACTGACCGTTGTTGGAAGTCGGAAAATGGTGGTGTTTGACGATATGAGCCCCTCGCAGAAGGTTATTTTGTACGATAAAGGAGTGGATCAACACGGTACCGTTGGATACCCAGACTCGCTGAGTATTCGCTCTGGAGATATATTTGTGCCGCAGATAGAAACCACGGAACCTCTGAAATTGGAATGCCAACATTTTCTAGACTGTATCAAGCGGGGGCAAACTCCGTTGAGCGACGGATTAGATGGTCTGAGAGTGGTGAAGATACTGGAAGCAGCTGACCGTTCACTCAAAAGTGGAGGAAAGCCGGTTCCAATTGATGATCTGCCCGGATCGCTTCTGTAGGCGCGGTTACACTCTGATTGAGGTGGTTAAGCATGGTTGAAACAGGTAGAAGGTTCGGGGTGCCCGACGAGTCCGGGATGATACATACTGAAGAGGGCTATATGGTTCATGAGTCCAGCTACGTGGATCAACCCTGTGAAATCGGGGCTGGGACTCGAATTTGGCATTTCTGCCACATAATGCGTGGCTGCAAGATCGGTAGGGACTGCCGGATAGGTCAAAACGTTGTCATATCTCCGGGGGTTGTGATAGGCAATAACGTAAAAATCCAGAACAATGTTTCGGTTTACACGGGTGTGACTTTGGAGGACAACGTTTTCTGCGGCCCATCGATGGTGTTTACCAACATTCGCACGCCCAGATCTGCCTACCCAAGGAACAGGCCGGAGGATTTTGTTCCGACTTTGGTGAAGGAGGGAGCCTCGCTTGGAGCTAATTGCACGATTGTGTGCGGGGTTACGATCGGTCGGCATGCGTTCGTAGCGGCTGGCGCGGTGGTTACTAAAGACGTACCCGACTACGCTCTTGTCGCGGGGGTTCCGGCGCGAATCATAGGCTGGGCATGCGAGTGTGGAATAACGCTTCGTTTCGATGGTAACGAGGGATACTGTCCGGAATGCGGCTTAAGGTATGCTAAGGAAGGGGATCGCGTATGGCGGATAAAATGATCCCGATGTTGGATGTGTCCTGGCAGTATAGGCAACTCAAATCCGAGATCGATGCGGTGATGCAAGAAGTGGCCGAGCGCGGCCGGTATATACTGGGTCCCAACGTGAAGGCATTGGAGAAAGAGATTGCCGAGTACTGCGGTTGCCAGTTTGGAATAGGGGTGGGAAACTGTACCGATGCCTTGCATCTTGCTTTAAGAGCCCTCCGTGTTGGTCCCGGAGATGAAGTAATAACAACCCCTTTTACTTTTGTGGCGACTACGGAGGCTATAGGGATAGTCGGTGCAACACCGGTGTTTGTGGATATTGATCCAGCCACCTACAATATAGATGTGTCAAAGATCGAAGCGGCCATCACGCCTCGAACAAAAGCCATCATACCTGTGCATTTGTACGGCCAGCCGTGTGACATGGACCCTTTGATGGAGGTTGCGCGCAAACACGGACTAAAGGTTGTTGAGGATTGTGCACAGGCGTTGGGGGCAACGTATCGTGGTAAAAAGGTTGGCTCTTTCGGCGATGTGGGGTGCTTTAGCTTCTTTCCCAGCAAAAATCTATCTTGCATGGGAGACGGCGGCATGTGCGTTACAAACGACCCGGATATAGCCGAACGGATTGAAATGTTGCGCCGCCATGGTGGCAAAATCAAGTATCACCACACCGAGATAGGGCTGAACAGCCGCTTGGACGAGTTGCATGCAGCAGTGCTTAGGGTGAAATTCCGAAAGTTGGACGAATGGAACAGCGCGCGAATTAGGGTTGCAGATACATATGACAGACTCCTTGAAGGCATGGCAGGTGTTGAAAAGCCGTTCAGAATGCCGGAAGCTCAGCACGTGTTTCATCAATATACCATACGCGTACCCAATCGAGATAAAGTGCAGGCACGTATGAAAGAGTTTGGGGTGGAAACTATGGTTTACTACCCGGTGCCTCTGCATCTTCAGGAAGTGCATGCCCACCTGGGTTATTCGGAAGCGGATTGTCCTGAGGCTGTTAAGGCGGCTAGGGAGTGTCTAAGCATCCCGATGGGGCCTGAGATGGATACGCCTACCTGTGAGCGCGTGGTAAACGCGCTACGTGCCTCGTTGGAAAGCTAACCGATACGTGCCTCACGGTGTGTGGAGCCAGGGGGCACCCGAGGCGTTATAAATGCTGATATGGTTGGTTGCAGTTGGAGAACCTCTTCCCATTGATCCAGACGGTAGAAGGCTGTACCGTTATGGAATGCTTGCTAAGGCATTGGTTGCCCGAGGCCATTCGGTGGTGTGGTGGACTTCCACGTTCTCTCATCCACGCAAGCAACAGAGGTATGCGCACGACGCAGCAACGGTTGTTTGGGATAATTGCTTGCTGAGAATGATCTACGCGCCGGCTTATCGCACAAACACGTCTGTTGCAAGGCTTTGGCACCATTTTGTGTTAGCTCGGCGGTTCAGCCGCGCGTGTGTAAAAGAGCCTCGGCCGGATGTGCTGCTTTGCTCGCTGCCCCTTATAGAACTGGCTCTTGCCTCAGCGGAGTATGGCTCCAAAACCGGCATTCCTTCGGTTGTTGATGTACGGGACCTTTGGCCGGATCAGTGGCTTCTGGTAGTTCGTCCTGAACTGCGCAGGTTTGTTAAACCGTTGCTCTTTTGGTACTGGGCCGCTGTTAGAAAAAGCTGTCGGTTGTCTTGGTCTTTGGCTGCGGTTTCGGAAACGTCTCTGCAGTGGGGGCTTCGGCATGCTGGGAGGGAGCGATCTGAGCTGGATCGGGTTTTCCCTTTGGGCTACGATGAGGCGAGCATGCTTGAGTTTTCAGGCGATGACTCTCTAGACGATGAAATCCGGAGGCGTTTCTCAATCCCGAGCGACAGCCTAGTTTTGTGCTTCAGCGGCACAATGGGTTTGTCTTACGACTTGGACACTGTTATAGATGCCGCGAGGTTG
>Ga0123519_10002547_pt1 | contig 30789 bp, 23 predicted proteins | sample YelNatPaOPRAMG02_FD_87396 | JGI IMG/M metagenome (GOLD analysis project Ga0123519, IMG submission 87396) | Hot spring microbial communities from Yellowstone National Park - Yellowstone National Park OP-RAMG-02 (version 2) | ecosystem: Environmental > Aquatic > Thermal springs > Hot (42-90C) ... | reverse complement strand
CGGGTTAAGCTTCGTCAATAACGAGGGAGAGCAGATCAAGTTCGAGCCTCTGAGCATCGGCTCTATCGATCTTAACTCTCTTCTCCCCAAGGGAGTGATAAAGCCGGGAGCAGCTCAAGCAGCGTCGGTGGTAAAGCTCCTCTCCACCGATTATGGCCCCGCGATCTGGGACCCTGCCGCATCCTGTAACTACGATACGACCGCCCACAGCTCGGACACCGTTGTGATCCATGTAATGGAAGGCAGCCTTGCAGGCACCAGAAGCTGGTTCAAAACCTGCGACCACGGCACCCTTGGCCCGTCATCGTGCCACTACAACATCGGTTCCGACGGCACGATCGTTCAGATGGTGCTGGAGGCCCAGACTGCGTGGCACGCGGGCTGCTATAACTATCGATCGATCGGTATAGAGCACGAAGGCTATATCAGCCAGTCCTCTTTCCCGACTGCTATGTATGACGCTTCGGCTCTACTGACAAGAGACATCTGCAACAGGCGCGGTATTCCCAAGCAGAAGACAACCGTCGGCCCCGGCATCATTGGGCATATCGACGTTACGAACTGCTGCTGCGGAACCCACACCGACCCCGGTAACGGCTGGAACTGGAGCTATTACATCGGTAAGATCAATGGCGCCAGCACATTGCCTATGTGGGGTCCGATAGTACAGGCTCAAGATGGCGGGCTGGAGTTCTTTACCCGCGGCTCTGACGGTAATATCTGGCACCGCTGGCAGAACGGCACCGGTGATGTCGGATGGCTGCCGAGTCCGATCCCCTGGGAAAACCTGGGGAACAGCGGAGTCAGCGGAGTTACGATAGCGAGCAGCATCGGCTGTGGAATCCTCCCTGACGGCAGGATCGAGTTCTTTGGAAGAGGCACCGACAACAACCTCTATCACAGGTGGCAGACCGCTCCCAACAGCGGCTGGAACGCATGGGGAGGCATGGGCAACGGTGGTGTAGCTCTTAATGGAACACCCACAGTGGCTGTAACAGCCGATAACAGGCAGGAAGTATACATTCGCGGCATAGACGGCAACTGCTGGCACATATATAAATTGACCAGCGGCGCATGGTCAGCCTGGGAGAACCTGGGAAAACCGAGCGGAGTCGACCTCGTGAGCGATGCTTGTGCTATGCAGCAGCAGGATGGAAAACTTCAGTTCTTCTTCATCGGCTCCGATGGCAATCTGTGGCACAGATGGCAGACTTGCGCAGGTTACTGCGGTTGGGCTGCATGGGAGAACCTTGGCAAACCGAGTGGTGTAACACTGATGGGTAACCCCAATATGGCTGTTACAGCCGATGGAAGAGTCGAACTCTACATCCGCGGCAACGACGGCAACTGCTGGCATTTCTTCCAGAACGTCGTAAACGGCGGCTGGGCTGCATGGGAAAACCTTGGCAAGCCGAGTGGAGTCAACCTGGTTAGCGACGCCGCGAGCTTAAAGCAGCAGGATGGAATGCTGCAATTCTTCTTTATCGGAAGCGATGGCAACCTCTGGCACAGATGGCAGACCTGTGCGGGTTACTGCGGCTGGAATGCATGGGAGAACCTCGGTGGCGCTCCTCTTACCGGTAATCCTCACGCTGCTCTGTCTTCGGACGGAAGAATCTATATAAACGTCTCGAGCACGAGCGGCGGAATGTCGACGCTGGTGCAGAACGCTCCGAACAGTGGCTGGAGAGCATGGTCGAGCCACGGTCAGCCTAACAGCAGTATAGGCGCGGTCGTAGCCGATACCGACTACTTCGTTTCACCGGGCACCCCGACTCTCAGCGCAAGCTCGGCAAGTTCGAGCGCGATCAATCTATCGTGGAATGCCGTATCCTGCACCGACAATTCCGGCATCGCAAACTACGAAGTCTATCGAAACGGCGGTCTGATAGCTACCGTTTCCGGTTCCACGACTTCTTATGCCGATTCCGGCCTTTCCGCAAACACCCAGTATACTTATAAGGTTCGGGCAAAGAGCGGAAACGGTCTTTACGGTGTATTCTCGGCTGACACCAACGCAACCACATGGTCAATCCCGACAACCCCGACTGCAACCGCAACGGCTTCAGGAACGAGCTCGATCAGCCTGTCATGGACCGCTTCGACAAACGCCGATGGTTCAGGAATAGCGAACTACGAAGTTTATCGCGGCGGCAGCCTGTTGGCAAGTGTATCGGGAACGACGACTTCGTATAGCGATTCCGGTCTCTCAGGCAACACTCAGTATACCTATAAAGTCCGTGCGAAGAGCGGAAATGGTATATATGGCGCGTTTTCGGCTGATACCAGCGCAACTACATGGTCGACTCCGACAACCCCAACCACGACAGCAACCGCGACAGGAACGAGCACGATCAGTGTATCGTGGACTACCGCGACAAATGCGGATGGGTCCGGTATTTCCAATTATGAGGTTTACCGGGGTGGCAGCCTGCTGACCACTGTTTCGGGAACGACAACTACTTATGGTGATACCGGCTTAGCTCCGAATACGCTGTATACTTATAAGGTCCGCGCGAAGAGCGGGAACGGAGTTTATGGTTCGTTCTCGGCTGATGCAAGCGCCACGACCTACTCGATCCCATCGACTCCCGGAAACGTGGTGGCGACTTCAGCCAATTACAGTATAAGCCACGTAATCTGGGGCGCTGCGAGCGACCCGTCAGGGATCGCAAATTATGAGATATGGCGGAACGGCACGGCATTAGTAACGTTATCAGGAACCACTCTGGCGTTCGATGACAGCGGCCTTACCCAGGGCTCAACCTACAGCTACCAGGTTCGCGCTAAAAACAACCTGGGTGTATGGTCCGACTTGAGCGCTGCCTACAGCGTGCGGACTTGGTCGATCCTGCTCAGCGACAACTTCGCAAATCTCAACAACTGGACCGCTTCCAAGGTAGCCGATGGAACAACCCGCGGTTTATCGCTGGATACAGTCAATGGCAGCAGCCTCTCAGGCGGTTCCGGCGCTCCATCGGGCCGCGCGGATGTAGGATCATCGGGAAGCAATGGTTCCTATTCCTATAACGGCGCGTCTACTCCGTTCGCTATCGGTTATATCGAATGTTCGATGTATGATAGCGCAACCAGCAACACGAGCCGCAACGGTATATCGTTCAGAAAATCGACCAATGATGATATCTCGACGCCGAGGCTGGTTTACTTCCTCGGCTGCGACGGCTCGTACAGCACCACAGCCTACACGTGCAGCGTATATGGCACGAGCGGCGGTTGGACGAAGCATGCTAACGGCGGCACAAGGACCGTCGGCTGGCACAGGTTCAGAGTATCTATCGATGGAACAAACGTTATGTTCTACGTCGATGGAAACCTCAAAGACACCATAGCCGAGCCTGCCGAGAAGACCGACGGTGTGAACCGCTGGTATATCGGAAACAATTACAATCCGAACTATGTCGCCTATTATGACGACTTCTTTACCTGTATGCCTACTCCCCCGACACCCACTCCTGGTGCTCCTTCAGGAATCACCTCGACCTCGATCACATGGACCTTCACCGAAGGCCCAAGTGATTATGAGCAGGGTTTCAGGATCAAGGACACCAATGGTGTTGTGAAGGGAACGGTTGGAAGGAATGTCTTCAGTTGGACTGAGACAGGCCTTACACCTAACACCCAGTATACTCGCGTGATTACCGCGTATAACGGCACTCTGGAATCGCCGGTATCAATTACCGTAACCGCGACGACTGCTCCGTAAAGCAGCAGCGGGCAACAGATATTAAATGCCTGCTGTCTAATATCGGCGGCTCGATACAACGGCGTATCGAGCCGCCGTTTTTTTACATTGACCAGGTTCGATATCGCGTATAAAATGCTTCTATGAAAATCAAACTCATCTCTTGTGAAGCGCTGGCGAGGGAGTTTTACCTTGTGGCAGCGCAGAGTCAGCATGTCATCGATATAAAACTGCTCGCGTTCGGGTTGCATAATACACCGGACGAGCTTCGGACCACTATCCAGGCGGAGGTCGATTCAGCTGAAGGGAAAGGCTACGATGCTATCGTGCTCGGTTATGGTCTTTGCAGCCGGGGGACCGCCGGGATTCAGGCGAGATCGATCCCAATAGTCATTATTAAGATGCATGATTGCATTACGGCGTTTTTAGGATCGCGGGCCAGGTATAACGAGGAGTTTTCGGCTCATCCGGGCACATATTACTACAGCCCCGGTTGGATCGAGCGCAAAGAAGGCGACATTCAGCAGGGATTCATAGATATCCACGAGCAGGCCTACGCCGAACATTATAAGGAATATGTCGAAAAATACGGCGAGGAGAACGCGAAGTTCCTTATAGAGCAGGAGCAGCAGTGGTATACCAACTATACGCGCGCAGCTTTTATCGATATGGGGTTCGGCGCGATCGATGAATATCGACGCTTCACCACTGAGCTTGCCAAGGAACGCGGTTGGGAATACGCGGAGCTTTCAGGGGATATGTCGCTTATAGAACGGCTTGCGAAGGGCGAATGGGAAAGCGAAGATATACTGAAGATCGAGCCCGGTCAGCAGATATTGGAATCGTTCGATGAGATGGTGCTGAAGTCGTAGAGAAGATCAGATTTCCAAGTTAATCAGCTTGACCTGTTGAATTAGAAACCAACCAACAGGTCAAGCTGATTTTAGTCCCCCTTTTATTTCACCTCATGTTTATGAACGAAGTCGATTATCACTTCAGCCACGGGATCGTTGGGTTCAGGGATTTTTCCGATTATGGAGCCGTGGTCGCGATTGGCGAACTGGCGGAACTCCACATCGGGATGCCCGGCTATCTTGAGCATAGCTTCGAAGAACCGGTTCTCCTGAGCCCTCGCGGGCCAATCGTGATCGCCCATTATAATCAGGATCGGCGGAGAATCTTTGCGAACATGATAGCAGGGCGCGGCATCATCGCAGACCGTGTTCAGTTTAGGATTTGGCACGCCGTGCTGCTGCCTGATAACATAATGCGTGAAAGCCTGACCGCTCACGGGGATCATCCCAGCCAGCTTCGATGTGCTGAAACCGTATTTCTCCAGGTATTTGGGGTCCATCCCCAGTATGCCGGTAAGATAACCGCCCGCTGAATGACCGGCGATGAAGACCGAATCAGGGTTTCCACCATATTCACTGATGTGCTTGATAACCCAGGCTGTGCTAGCCGCGGCGTCATCGATAAACGCCGGATATTTTGCCTTGGGATAAAGCCGGTAGTTCACGGTGGCTACGGCTATTCCCGCGCGGGCAAACCGTTTGGCTACGACGATGGTGCTCCCATCGTCCTTGCTGCCTCCCGTCATTCCACCGCCATGGAACCAGACAATTGCAGGGCACCGGGTGCGGGGCTTGGGCAGGTATAGATCGAGCAGACATCGCTCGCGTTCGTAGTCGCTGAGATTGGCGCCGGAGCGGTAGGGAATGTTTTTAATGATCTCGACCTCGGAAGTATTCTGCTTGGGTCCGGACTGCGCGAAAGCTGCCGTGGCGCAGGCGAAGCAGATTATCAGGGTGAGAAATTTGAGCATGACGTTGTTACCTCCAGAGGAATAATAGGTGAACTGTGGATGGGAGTCAACTGCCGGGGTTTTTAATGGGCGCTGATTTAAAACCAGCGCCCGGATGCGGTCAGCAACTATATCAGCCTGTTTAGGTTAGCTTTCCTTTACCGTGTGATACATCCTCGCCTGCATTCCGTGGGTCTTGACGATTCCTACGGCTTCGCTCTGGTCGAAGGTTTTGGAATCGAAGGATGCAAGGTCTTCGTTGTAGAGCGCGTATTTGCTTGCTCGACCAATGACCTGTGCGCTTCCCTTGAAAAGCCTCATATTCACCGTGCCGGTTACTCGCGGCTGGATCTGGTTGATGAATGCTTCAAGGTCATCCTTGAACGGATCGAACCAGAGGCCCGCGTAGGCCAGCTCGCCCCACTTCTGATCGACAGAGACCTTGAACGCGCGCTCAGCGGCGGTGCACACAAGACTCTCGAGCGCGTGGTGGGCGGGGATGAGGAGCTTGGCCGCAGGGCACTCATAGTTCTCGCGGACCTTAAGGCCCATAATTCTGTCTTCCATAATGTCGATGCGGCCGATGCCGTTCTCACCCGCCAGTCTGTGAGCTTCGAGGACGAGATCGAGCGGCTTCATCCGCTTTCCGTTGAGGCCTACGGGGACACCGTTCTCGAATTCGATTGCAACCTCGGTCGGGGTGTCGGGGGCATCTTTCGGGCTTTTGGTCCAATGGAAGATTTCTTCCGGCGGAGCGTAGTCCGGCTCCTCAAGGTGACCGCCCTCGATGCTGCGTCCCCAAAGATTCTCATCGATGCTCCAGATCTTTTCTTTGCTCTGTCCGATGGGAATGCCCTTCTTCTCGGCGTATTCGATCTCCCAGGAGCGGGTCATGGTGTGCTCACGCATGGGGGCAATGATCGGGGTATCGGGCATGAACGTGCGCATTACGAACTCGAAGCGGAACTGGTCGTTGCCCTTGCCCGTACAGCCATGGCAGAACGCGTCTGCTCCGACTTTCTTCGCAATCTCGACGGCTTTCATGGCGATAAGCGGCCGGGCAATCGATGTGCTGATCGGGTAGCCCTGGTAGTCGCCGTTGGCCTTGATCGCGGGGAAGATGTAGTCGGTGACGAACTCTTCGCGCGCATCGATCGAGTAGTGCTCGGTTTTAAGGAGCTTAGCCTTCTCTTCGGCCTGCTTGAGCTCGCCGACGGGGAGACCCACGTCAACGGTAACCGTTACTACATGGTCGAAGCCATAATCTTCGCGCATCATAGGGATACAGACGGAAGTGTCGAGACCTCCGGAGTAGACTAGCAGTACTGTTTTTGGCATTTACAAATCCTCCATTACTATCTGGCCCGATGGCATCGGGAATCTACCTTACACACTATTTTTGATCCAAGATGTCTCAAGAGTAGCTCTGAACTTACTGAGCATTTTTCCAAGATGTTCGGCCTGGGTATAGAGTTCTTTAAATTGATCCTCTTTAATATAACTTCGTCGTTTTGCTACATGAAGTTCTGCAACTAGCTCACATAGAAAACCGTATGTTATCTCGATATATCTAGAGAACTTCTTGCTTGATGATTTGCTTTTTCCTTCAGCTATATTAGCTCCGATAGAGACTACTGCTCGTGTAAGCCGTTGAGATAATGCAAACTGCTCCCGTCTCGGAAAAAGATCCGTGGCATCGTATATTTCACCTGCTAATACCAAGGCGCTTTGCCATATTTCCAGACCCTCAAATGCAAACATCACCTTATCCTCCGAGCATTGTGTTGGATCTAATATCTATTGCCATCGGCCTATCGGCTTATCAGGCTATCCCGCCAGCAACACCATCACCGCCTTTTGCACGTGCAGTCTATTCTCAGCCTCATCGAAAACCACGCTCTGCGGGCTGTCGATTACTTCGTCGGTTACTTCCTCGCCCCGGTGAGCGGGGAGGCAGTGCTCGAAGATGGCATCGGGTTTTGCGTACTGCATGAGGGCGGCGTTTACCTGGAAAGGCTTGAAGATCTTGGCGCGTTCTCTAGCTTCTTCTTCCTGGCCCATGCTCGCCCAGACATCGGTTACTATTACATCCGCGTCTTTTGCTCCGGCGGCTGGGTCATGGGTTATTTCGATTATTGCGCCTGTTTCCTTGGCGAAGGCTTTGGCTTCGGAGACCACTTCGGGATTGGGTTCATAACCCTCGGGGCAGGCGATGGTGAAGTTGGTCCCGACCTTCACAGAGAGGAGCATCAAGGAATGGGCGACGTTGTTCCCGTCTCCGATGAAAGCGAGCTTAAGACCCTCGAACCCGCCCTTTTTCTCAAGGATCGTGTAGAAGTCCGCGAGAGCCTGGCAGGGATGTTCGAGGTCGGATAGACCGTTAATTACCGGTATACTGGCGTATTTTGCGAGTTCGGTCACGGTCTCGTGCTTGAAGGTCCTGGCCATAATTATGTCGACCATCCGCTCGAGGTTTCGGGCGCCGTCGGCTATGGTCTCCCGTTTTCCGAGCTGGATGTCATGGGGCTGGAGGTTAAGCGCGTGGCCTCCGAGCTGAAACATGCCGGTTTCGAAGGAGACCCGGGTCCGCAGCGAAGGTTTTTCGAAGATCATAGCGAGGGTCTTACCCTCGAGGATCCTCCGCTGATCGGCTCGAGATATTTCACCGGTTTTGAGCTTTCGCGTTACTTCGAATATGTTGTTGAGCTCGTCTCGGGTAAGGTGAGCGATTTCAGTAAGATCCTTGCCCGCAAAGCTCTTATTAAAAATGCCCCAGGCTTCGAGCTTTCCCGCCTGCGAAGCGGTCTCTTGCGTCTTATGAGTCGTATCCTGCAGGTTCATAACCTCTCTGCGTGTTCGTTCGAGGTCGACTCCAAGTTTCTGCAGTACGCGGCCGGCAAGGCCTTCGTCTTCCCGCAGCAGTCCCAGCAGCAGATGCTCAGTACCTATGTAGTTGTTATTTAAATCCCTCGCTTCATCGTAGGCGAGGTCAATAACCCTCTTCGCCCTGGGCGTAAGCTGCATATCCTGCCCATCGCGCCCGTCACCTCTCGTGACCTGTCTCTCGATATCACCACGAATCCTGCTCAGGTCTATATCCATCCGCATCAGCACTATAGCTGCTGCCGAATCCGTTTCGCGAACAAGGCCCAGCAAAAGGTGCTCGGTCGAGACATGGTTCTCACCGAGCCTCGCGGCTTCTTCTTGAGCAAAGAATACGCTTCTCCTGGCGCTTTCGTTAAATCGCTGCCACATGTTGATTTCCTCCGCTCGTGCACTTGCGCATCATTGCGCCGGTGCGTCAAATGCACTCCCTGATTATACTTATCGCTCTATCGATCAATTCCCTGGTAATGATCAGCGGGGGAACAAACCGCAGTATGTTCTCGCCAATCGGATTCACGATCAGGCCCTTATCCAGGGCTCTTGACGCTATTTGTTTTGCTATAGGGTCGGTGAACTCGGCGGCTATCATCAGCCCGAGCCCACGGACTTCTTTTATACCCGGAAGCTCGCTCAATCGTTCGCGGAAGTATTTACCGACCTCATCGGCATTTTCTACCCATCCGCCTTCGATTATCTCTGTCACGGCGGCTATCGCAGCGGCTGAAGCTAGAGGAGTGCCGCCGAATGTGGAGGCATGATCGCCGGGCTCGAAGACGTCCGCATAGTGGCCCTTCGCAAGGCAAGCTCCGATGGGGAATCCGCCGCCGAGAGTCTTCGCCAGAGTCATAATGTCGGGGATCACTCCCGAATGTTGGTAGCCGAAAAGCTTACCGGTGCGTCCGAGCCCGGTCTGGACTTCGTCGAATATGAGCGCGGCTCCGAACTTATCGCAGAGCTCTCTCGCGGTTTGTAAAAATTCGGTGGTAGCGGTGTGGACTCCGCTTTCCCCCTGCACGGGCTCCATCATTATCGCGCAGGTCTTCTCGCCCGCGGTTGCTTTCAGGGCTTCGATATCGTTGTAGGGCACATACTTGTAGTCGGGAGGGAGGGGGGCGAAGGATTTTTGGTATTTGGGTTGACCGGTGGCTGTGATCGCCGCGAGGGTCCGGCCGTGGAATGATTGCAGCGCGGTGATGATCTCGGTTTTTTCGGGATGACCGGCGATTTTCGTAGCCTTCCGCGCGAGCTTCATCGCTGCTTCGTTAGCCTCGGCTCCGGAGTTGCAAAAGAAGGCTTTGTTCATGCCGGAGATATCGACGAGGAACTTCGCGAGCTGGGGCTGGAGGGTCGTGTAATAGAGGTTGCTGGTGTGCATAAGGGTTGCGGCCTGCTTGCAGATCGCATCGACGACCTTCGGCGGGCAGTGCCCGAGCCCATTCACCGCGATCCCCGCGACCAGGTCCAGATATTCCTTACCCTCGGTATCATAGACAAAGCACCCCTCGCCTCGCACGAAAACGACCGGGAGCTTGCCATAGGTGTGCATTACATACTGATTATCCAGCGCGATTGTTTCCTCGGCGCTGGTTTGCTGAGTTACTGCCATTAGTTGCCTTCTTTCAAATTACTTTTTGAATCGCGGATTTCGCGGACATAGAGATGGGTGACGCAGATGGGGCCAGGCCCTAGTGCTGCGTTAACTTGATTCTCGACAATGTCGGCCAATTCTGTCATTCCCGCCCGTCTTGTCATTCCCGCGAAGGCGGGAATCCACTGCGAAGCAATAGACCCTGAATCAAGTTCAGAGTGACGGGCTTGCGTGCCTGTGATCCGTATCGAGCGTTTCCTCACCGAATGTTTCCAGGTGGAAACGGATCGCGGATTTAACATCAGCTACGGCTTGTTCGTAAGCGCTCCCCTCCGCAACCACAACACCCTTCATTCCCAGAGGGTAGCCACATACCTATCTGAATGTTTCTTGACGATAACCTTGAAGTGCCTCATCGTTGCTCTCCCCTACCTCACAATCATCGTCCCAATCCCGGTATTCGTAAATATCTCCATCAGCAGCGAGTGAGGGGTAGTGCCGTCTATTATGTGCGTGCGGTCCACTCCGCCATCCAGGGCTTTGATACAGGCTTCGACTTTCGGAATCATCCCCGAGCCGATCTTCTTACCCTCTATCATCTTCCTGGCGTCGCTGATTTTCAGCTCGGAGATCAGGGTCGATTTATCCTCGAAATTACTGTAGATTCCGGCTACATCGGTCATCATCAGGAGCTTTGCCGCGCCTACCGCTGCCGCGATCTCTCCGGCGATATGATCGGCGTTTACATTCAGGCTCTCGCCTTTCGGACCTATCGCTACCGATGAGACCACGGGAATATAGCCATGCTCGAGAAGATCGGTCAATATACCGGGGTTAATTTCGGTGACTTTCCCCACGAACCCCAGATCGACTTCTCCCTCGGCTTTCTCGGCTACAATTAAATTCGCATCTTTCCCGCTCAGGCCCACAGCCCTTGCTCCCAAGTTATTTACTATCGAAACGATCCCTTTGTTCGTCTTGCCCGCGAGGACCATCTCTACGATTTCCATAGTCTCCGCGTCGGTGACCCTCAGGCCGTTCACAAACGCGGGCTCCTTACCTATCTTTTTCATAACGGCGCTGATCTCGGGCCCGCCTCCATGGACGAGGATCGGCTTCATCCCGACATAATGCATCAGAACGACGTCGCGCACGACGCTTTTTTTGAGCTCTTCGTCGATCATGGCGTTGCCGCCGTATTTGATGGCGATGATCTTGCCGTAGTAGCGCTGTATGTAGGGCAGCGCTTGTACAAGGATGTTGGCTTCTTCGCTGGTGTAATTCATGTTAATCCCTCTTTATAAAAACATCTCATGGTACTAGCCAGGCGGGGGAAGCGTCAAGTTGCATTGCGGAGCTAAACCCGGTAAAATAACGGGTGTGTCTCTGTGCTTCGGCGAGGAAGAGCTCGTCGGAGCTTATTTTTGGGAGGCATCGGGAGTGAATTCCCAATACACCGGCAAACATTTAGATTTATTGTAAACTGATCTGAAGGGTGAGTTGCATTGAAGATTGTCTGTTCGATTAAGCAAGTCCCCGGCACCACGGACGTTAAGATCAACCCTGAGACCAATACCCTCGTGCGTGAGGGAGTTGAGACTCAGATCAATCCGTTCGATCTTTACGCGCTCGAGGAAGCCGTGCGGACCAAGGAGCGAATGACGGAGGCGGGTGATCCGTCTACCGTGACTGTTATTACAATGGGGCCGCCTCAGGCCGAAGATGCTCTGCGAGAGGCTATTTCGCTGGGAGCCGATGAGGCAATCCTGCTTTCCGATCGTGCTTTCGCGGGCTCGGATACCTGGTGCACCTCCTATGCGCTCGCACAGGCGGTGAGGAAGCTTCAACCCGATCTCGTGTTCTGCGGGATGCAGGCGATCGACGGCGACACCGGACAGGTTGGTCCGGGAATAGCGATCCACGCGAATTATGCGCAGGTCGCTTACGGGGCTGAAATTAGGGAGATCGATGCGAAGAAGATCGTCGTGAAGCGGCTTATCGAAGAGGGCTACGAAGTGGTCGAGGTCAAGCTTCCGGCTGTGCTTACGGTCGTGAAAGAGATCAACGAGCCGCGAACCCCCTCCCTGCGCGGCAAGATGGCGGCGAAGAAGGCCGAGATCATAAAGTGGGGCGCGGCTGATATCGATGCTCCCGCTGATAAAGTGGGGCTGCTCGGTTCACCCACGCAGGTTGTGAAGATTATGACCCCTGCGTGCAGAGAAGGCGGCGAGAAATATGCGGGTGAGGCCGCGGAGCTCGTGGACAAGCTGTTCGACACCCTGAAGTGCATGGAGGTGGTATAAGATGTCCATAACTGTTGATGCGTCCAAGTGTAACGGTTGTACGCTGTGCGTTAAGGCGTGCGGGACGAATGCGATCGAGGTCAAGGACAAGCTCGCCACCATCACCATCGAAGCGTGTAATATGTGCGGAGCGTGCGTGAGCTCGTGCCGGTTCAAGGCGATTTCCATCGATATAGACAAGCAGCCGGCTGAGGACCTTGGCAAGTATAAGGGCGTGTGGGTCTTCGGCGAGCAGCGCGAAGGCAAGGTTGCGCCGGTAGTTTATGAGCTTATCGGGATCGGACGTCAGCTCGCGAACGATCGAAACACCGAGCTTGCGGTCGTGATCCTCGGCGATCAGCTTAACGAGGCCGTGAACGACCTCGCGAGCTATCCGGTGGATAAGGTTTACGTATATGAGGCTCCCGAGCTTGCAATTTATGATGCGGAGCGGTATTGCCGGGTGCTGACCGATGTTATGCGTGAGCTTAAGCCGGAAATCGTGCTTGCGGGTGCTACCACCACGGGCCGAAGTTTTATGTCCGGAGTCGCGATCAGCCTGTATACGGGCCTCACCGCGGACTGCACCGGTCTCGAGATCGGCGAGGATGGGCTGCTGCATCAGACTCGACCGGCTTATGGCGGAAACATCATGGCGACGATCCTCTGCCCTTATACCCGCCCGCAGATGGCTACCGTGCGGCATAAGGTCTTCCCAACAAGCGCGAAGAGGGCTGATGGAGTCGCTGAGGTAGTGCATCTGAACCCGAAGCCGAATCTTTTTAGCTCTCGGAGCAAGTTCATTGAGTTCATCGAGACCGTGGGCGAGAAAGTGAACCTGGTAGACGCGGATATTATCGTGTCCGGTGGAAGAGGGCTCGGCGGGCCGGAGAACTTCGCGATCATTCGCGAGCTGGCCGATGAGCTCGGAGCAGCGGTCGGATCGAGCCGCGCGGCTGTTGATGCGGGGTGGATCCCGTATGCGCACCAGGTCGGCCAGACCGGAAAGACCGTCTGCCCGAAAATCTACATCGCGTGCGGAATCTCCGGCGCGGTGCAGCACCAGGTCGGTATGAAGAGCTCGGATGTGATCATAGCGATCAACAAGGACGCGAACGCTCCGATCTTCGATATCGCTACCTATGGCTTTGTGGGCGATCTCTTCGAGATAGTGCCCGCGTTAACGAAGAAGATCAAAGCGATGCGGGGCGCTCCAACGCTGGTTTAATGGTTGGATAATCTGATAGTCGAGAAAAGCCGGAATCCAGCATAGGATTCCGGCTTTTCTGTGTTGACAGGTGTGGGTTTGCGCTGTATATTGCGTTTGGGAATCTGGCCGCTCCTTAATTTGAGGGGGGATTTAAAATGAATAGTTATTTGAGGCGTAGAGGTTTTACGCTTATCGAGCTGCTTGTGGTTATAGCCATTATCGCTATCCTGGCGGCGATTTTATTTCCGGTGTTTCTCTCCGCACAGCAGAAGGCGGGAGCGATGGCTTGCCTGTCAAATACCAAGCAGATCGGGGCGGGGCTTACGATATATGCTGATGATTATAACGGCACCTTTATGGCAAACCCGTATGATCCGCAGTCGGTGTTCGGATCGGGGGTAAATAAGTTCTGGACGGATAAGTTCTGGCCGGATCTTCTGCTTAAATATACGAAAAACACGCGGGTATTTTATTGTCCCGCTATAAGGGATTTTGCGAAGGATAAAAAGCAGCAGTTCCAGGCGAGTTATTACGGCATCTACAGCTCCGCGATACCCAAATTCCCGCTCTCTTATGGTCTTATGAAGCTGCTTTACAGCGCCAATACAGCGAGACCAGCGAAGGTGTCTGATGTAATAAGGAGCTCGAAGGTTGGCGTGATAGTCGATGGCCACAAGCCTTACGAGGATGTCTGGGCGAATGTGGGCGGCAGTTTATATATGGTGCGCTCCGATCCTAAGTCACCGGATTGGGACTATGGCAGGGCTACTCATTTCGACGGGTGTAATTTTGTGTTCGCGGATGGGCATGCAAAGTTCGTGAACAGAGTTCTTCAAAACCCCAACCCCGCAGGCGGGTATCAGCAAGGATTCGATACTTATTATTATCCTGATGTGCTGGTTTATAACTGAGCAGGGAAGGTTGAAGTGAGTATTGAGTAGTGAGTATTGGCTGTGGGTGAAGGTCTGTACTGGCTATCAATATTGATCCAGCTATGGTGGCCGTATCCCCTGGACGACAGCAGCCTGGGGCTGCGAGAGTCGAAGCACGGGTTGATTGATAACAGCTACCTTCGCAGACCGCACTTCGACTCTCGTGATTCCTTCGGAACAAGGCGCTTCGCTGGTCATTGTCAGTCAGATTTACTTATAAGCTATTTAACATTGAGCGTTATCCCTTCCCCGCTTTCTGCGACTCTGTTACCTCTCCCTCATATAGCCAGGTCGATGGACATTGCTTTGGAGACTACGGGGGAGCTTGGGAGTTCCTTGGAGGCGTGGTTTTTCATCAGGATTGCTACGGTAGTGCCGGCGGTGTCGGTGGCTAGATAGACCTTGTCGGCGTAGGCGAGCATTACCTTATAGCCCATTCCTAACGAGGCTGCGGTTGTGTAGCCCTTCTTTAACGCGAGTTCGGGAAGAGCAAGATCCTCGATGCCAGGGCCCGTATCGGTGACAGCGAATATGTACCCATCGTCGATATTGTGGAGGCTGGTGGTGCCTCCTCCCGCATGCTTAATGGCGTTCGTTATCACCTCACCGATGCAAACGACGAAGAGATCGATTCTCGATTCCTCCATTCCGCCGGCGCACACGATTTCGGCGACTTCATGGCGGATAAGGGTGACATCGCTCGGTTCTCTCAGCTCCCAGGTCTTTAGGGGCTTCCCGGCAATCTCGGCGATATCCTCCCGCTCGGATATAATCAACTTGCCTCCCGTCGCGGCTTCCACGATCCTGCGATAAAATTCCCGCTTCAATTGTTCGCGTTCGCGGTCCCGCTGGGCTGCGAGCCGGTGCTCGATGATGGTACCGAGGTGATCGGCAACGCTGTCGATCAGAAACCTTTCGTCTCTGAGAAATGTCCCCTCATCGGAATCCGGTTTTTCTTCGAGATGCGCGAAAATCACCTTGCCCGCGGGTCTGCTGCCGATGATAATGTCGGAAGAGATCATCCACGGCGTTTCATGGAAATTGGGAGTGCGGTAGTCCATGCCACCAACGGTAATGCGCGCGGCGGTTACGTGGGGATACTGGGCGGCGTGAGGGAGAATCTCGACAGCTCTGGCCAGTATCTGATCGATCCCGATCTCGGTCTCCTGCCCCAGACTGGCGATCTGATAGAGGCAATGAAGCTCCTTACTCCTCTCTTCGAGCTTCGCCAAGAGCTTTTCTCTCTCCATTTCAATCTGCTTACGCTCGGTCGTATCGACATGGACCGATGTGATTGCTATGACCTTGCCGGACTTATCTACCACTGGAACCAGGGCGATGTCCCAGTACGTGATGCAATTTTCAACTCCGTAACTGAAGTCTTTGAGTCGAATTACCTTTTTTTGGGTTCGCACCTCCTCGAATGTGGTAAAGTAAGCTTCTTTCCATAAAGGGAATATATCCCATACCTGCTGACCGATTGTTTCTCGCGTCACCTCGACACCGAGTGCGTTCAATACTCTGAATCCGGCCTGGTTAAGGAAGATGATCCGATAGTCGGGTATGGAGATGGTTTTCACCATGTAGGGGAGGTTATCGAGTGTAGCAAGGGTTATCCGGCGAAGATGATCGTCGGATTGACACCTGGGAATAGAGGAATCCTGATTAGAAGTCATGCCGTCACCTGGCCGGAGCCTTTTATCTAAGGTGGTTATGAATTGCATAATTGTACCCGCAGTTTACGGGGTAGCAATCCATATCCCGGCAGGAAGCATGAAACGGCCCCGGACTAATTCACCGGGGCCGGTGAAACTGCCTTATTCGAGGGAGATAGCCTCGGTCGGGCACGCGTCGACGCAAGCGCCGCAATCGATGCAGGTATCGCTGTCGATCTGAGCCTGATCGTCCACAATCTTGATTGCTTCGACCGGGCAGGCCTCGACACACGGGCCACAGCCGGCGCACTTATCTTTATCTACTTTGGCTGCCATAAGCTTCTTACTATATCCTCCGGTTTATTAATAGTTGAGTTTATCTGGCGAGGCCGCACGCCAGCCTGGCGGGGCACTACGCTTGTTATTACTTCTCTTTTACTCCCCCAAGTTCCTTGCGCTCCCGCGCTTCAATTAATAAATCAGTACGTAAAGCAGTCACGGTGCCTTCGGTGGAAGGGGTGATTACGAGATTTTCCCACACGCTCGGAGATGCGAAGAGATATGATCCACCTGCGCGGTAGCTCCATTCACTGGTTCCGGTTTCAGCATCGAAGCAGAAAATCCCACCGGTGATTCCACCGATGTATACCTTACCGTTCGAGAAAACAGGCGAGTTATAGTAGGTTTCCTGACCGGTGGATGCGCTCCATATCTCTCTGCCGTCTATTGTAGAGAGACAGAAGAGATCACCGGAGAGCGATGCGATATAAAGCCGGTCACCCGCGACGCAGGGACTGTTAAACGAACAGTGGAACTTCCCGATCGGATTACGCCGTGACCAGATTATATTACCCGTATTGGAATTCAGGCAGAGGATGTCAGGCTCCCCTTCATGCTCGAATGTGGCGGCGAAGAAGATGCGCTTGCCGTCGGTTGCCGGGTTCGAGTTCGCGGGAGCGTAGTAGATCGAATTGCCGATTTGGGTTCGCCAAAGCTCCGAACCGTCACCTGCTCGCAGGGCATGAAAATACTGGTCCCATGCTCCGAAATAGATGACGCCGTTCAGATAAACTGGCGTAACCTGAGCCATGCGGTTCAGCTTGTATTTCCATTTGAGCTCACCGGAACATATGTCGAGAGCGTAGAAGTAATGATCACCTGAGCCGATGAAGACCATCCCCTCCGCTACAAGCGCCGAGCCCTGCACCGGTCCACCGGTCTTGAAACTCCATACCTGAGCGCCGGTTTGCGCATCGAGCGCGATCACCTCACCGCCGGCTGTCCCAAGGTAAGCCCTGCCGCCCTCGACTGCGATCCTGCTGATCACATCAGAACCGGCATTCACCCGCCATACTTCATCGCCCATGCGCGCATCGAGGCAATAGACATCTCCGCCCCATGTTCCGAAATAAAGTCTATCATCAGCCACAGTAATGGGCCGCTGCACCGCTCCCGAAACCTGCACGCGCCACGCTTCCCTGTGGTTACCTCCGATTCTCACCTGCGCGGAATCGATCCACTGCATCCCATCTTCATCAACAGCCCGCACGCAGATAGTGTGCCAACCCGGAGTTCCGGTCCAGTCCACCGTGGTATCGCAGGTACCTTCGAGCCCGGGAGTGATCGGCTGATAATTCTCCCCTACCCCGTATTCCACATTCGCAAAGGAGCTGCGGCCAATGAGCTTCGCGGTGATGCGGAGAGGTCCTTCGATATGCTCTCGCTGCATCGGCTGGGAGAGCATAACCGGGTTTTCGACACGGCGCAGCGGGATGATCTCATCCAATATGCGGTCGGAGCCTATATCCTTGCGATAGCTGCGGATTTCGATTGGAGTTACTTCGAGGATACGGTAACCCGGATGATCAGCCATCCCGGCCTCGGTCATCTGGAAGACGATTCCATTCATTTTCCATGTGCGATAACCATGCCCGTGCGCGACCAGCGCGAGCCTGACGTTATACGCGCGCAGGAGGCGGAGCAGCCCGAGCTCGTTCGCCATATATCCGGGGCAGTGGTGATAGAACAGCACGATCGGGCGGTTATGCCCGGTCGAATCGAGATCGCACTTCAACCATTCGAGCTGGGATCGATCTAAAGTTCCGTGGTGAGCGAGCCATATACTCGTATCGAGGCCGATGAAGTGAATTCCGTTGTAGTCGAAACTGTAGTAGGGCTGCTGATCGAGGAATTGCGATACCCCCGACCGGCCCCAATTCGACCATTTCGCCTCGTGGTTGCCGCTGATGTTGTAAATAGGAGCTCGCAGAGGAGCTATCGATTTACGGTAGGCGGAAAAATGCTCGGTGAACCCCATTTCGGTCTGATCGCCGCCGTGGAGCACAAACGCCGGGCTCAGCTTGTTTATTTCATCGATTATAGCCGACAGGTTCGCAGAGTAAGCGCCGTCGGGCTTGATATGGGTATCAGCGATGTGGACGAAAGTGAAAGGCGTAATTATAGATGACATGAAGTTAATGATCTCCTGGTTGAGAAGGGAGGAATTCTTAGTTTTGAATTTTCGATTTTGAATACATGTACGATGGTAGTCTGATTAGCATTGAGCATTAGCATAAAGCATTTGTACTACGCGGTTACTTGATTGTCAAGGAAGAGCTGACGTGGTATGCTGAAGCCTGTTATGGCGAAGAAGTGGAGATCGGAAGCCGAACGTCATGCGTTCTTCCTCAGCAAGAAGGTCGATAAGGCGATTCGGGAACATAATATGGTCGAGGAGGGTGACCGGGTCCTCGTGGGAGTCTCCGGTGGTAAGGACAGCATGGCGCTGCTGCGGCTGCTTATCTACCGCCAGAGGTTCGCGCCGGTAAAGTATGAGCTCGTTGCGGCTCATGTCAGGGGTGATGCGCGCGGGGCAGACCTCGATGTCCCAGATTCGTTCATCGATTGGCTCGGAGCCGAAGGAGCGCCTTTCGTCATCCGCGATATCGTTCTCCCCCAAAACGAGCCGCTTCCCATGGGCTGCGAGCGATGCGGGCGCAATCGCCGCCGGACCCTCTTCGAAATCGCCGAAGAGCAGAGGTGCAATAAGGTCGCGCTGGGGCATCATCTCGAAGATTTCTCTCACACCGCTCTCCTGAATCTTTTCTACTCCGGCAAGCTGGAAACCATGGCTTTTCGCCGCGATTATTTCGGGGGCAAGTTCGGTGTGATACGGCCCCTAGCTTACATCCGCGAGCACGAGCTTGTAAGGTTTGCGAGAACATGCGAGTTTCCCATCTTCCAAAGCGATTGCCCCAGGGCTGCGACCTCGCGCAGGAAAGCGGCAAGGGAGATGATGCTGCAGGTATCGCGTGAGTTCAGGTCCGCAAATATCAACATTATCAAAGCTGCGACAGCCGGCGCTGCGGATATTGAGGAAAACGCTGATGAATAGGGCAATAATGCCGTTTTACTTAATAGTTATGCTCTGCCTGGCTGCCGCGTGCCCCTCCCGCGCGGCTGTTGTCGATACGCTTCGATATTTCCTCCAGGACGACAGCAAAAGCCCGGGCTGGATACTCGATGGAACCGATGTCCAACAGGGAACCGACCCGGAACGCCGGGGATTAAAGGCGATAATCCTCACCAAATTCAACGATTCCACATGCTACGAAGTCTACTCGGCGTCGGACAGCGATATACAGATCCGTTATGAAGTATATCGCGCGGGCGGCGCGGAGGGTAAGGGCAACTGGATACGGCGATTCGAGGAGATCAGGAGCGACGGTTCAACATCGGGCGCGGTTTGGATGAAGCGATTTATGACTCCCGGCGGAGAAGGTTACCTGTCTCACTACCGCCAGGACCGGTTCATGTATGACGAGAAGACAGGGACATATATCTTTGACCCGAGCGGCAGCAACGCTGATATGAAGACATATATCTCAGTGGCATGGGCTCGCCTGGACCCCGGCGCTAACGACAGGACCGGATTTCACCTCGATAAAGTGCTGCGAATGATCAGCGAGTGGCAGAACGATGGATTGATCATCGAAACCTATGATTACGCCCTGGGGAAGGGGCTTGTGAACTGGCGCTGGCTCGAGCTGCTTGGTTCGCTGCGTCCTATAGCCGATGATAAGACAGGGGAGCTTTTCTATTGCGAGGGCGGCTGCGTGCGTGTAGTCTCACGCGGATCGGTAACGGAAGCGCCTGTTGTCTATAAATACGACCTCGGCTCTCACACCCAGCGCGAGCGGCTGGAGGTCGTGAAGATGACGAGCCATTGGAGGAAATCGACCGGTCCGCAGTGGTATGTAGTCTACCGGAATCTGGTGAAGGAGCATGCGCTGATGAAGCGCGAGGGCAGGATCGATTACAGCTTCGCTCTACCGGAGTGGAAGGGTAAGCCTAATGCGACAATCGCCGATTTACCTTATGTGAATACGCGCAAGATCGATTAGAGAAGTTCTGAGGTGAAAGAATATCCACCAGAACAAATATTTTCTACGGAACCATTCTGCTTCGTGCGCGTCAAAGGGATTACCAGAAGATATTTTCCGCACCTGGCTCACTGGCTTACGGTGTGGTACATCGCGTGAGGGCTCCGCACTGGCCTATATGCGGAGCCCTCACGTTTCGTATGGCGTATTTTGATTTTAGAACTGATAAGCCAGCTTTCCATAAAACCCCGATGGCACTTCGCCGGGCACATCCAGGAATGTCGTAAACGATTCCAGGTGCTGTCTTTTTAACAGGTTTTGTCCGCACAGGCTCAGATCCATATCTTTACGGATATGCCACCCTAATCTCATATCAAGCCGGTTCAGGCTATTGATAGGTGAGTAAATGCAATCGGCATGGCTTTCTCCGTAGAACGCCACATCGAATTCAACCTGTTTGGAGATATCGTAGCAAGACCGGATGTTGAACTGGTGGTGCGGGTAGTTGTTGTCGAACCTTGTCAGGATAAAATCGGTGCTGCCTGCATCGGTGTCAGTGTTAACCTTGAGATAAGTGAATCCTCCACTGAGTTTCCAGCGATCGTTCGCCTGCCAGTTCAACGCTGCCTCGAAGCCATAGGTCTTCGCGCTTGCCTTGTTATCGGATTGAAGGGGCACTATCACCCTCGGTATCGGAGTCATCTCGGCGAAGGGAGCGCCTATTACCTCGAATGTCTGATAATGGTCGTAGACGTTGAAAAAAGTCGATAAGTCCAATGATATCCGGCTGCTAGGCTCAGTCCTGTAGCCGAGTTCATAAGCGATCAGATCTTCGGATTCAAAATCTTTGTTAGGATAAAGACGCAATATCCAGGGAAGCGGCCCGCCGCCGGGATAGCCGGTCCAGTTAACGGTGGTATCGGTTTCAAATCGGGACGGTGTCCTGACGGCGCGAGAAACGGATACCCACACCGTCTTCTTCTCGCTCGGTGTCCATGCGAACCGGATACTCGGCTGCACCTCGATACCCGTGTAGCTGTTATGTTCCAGTTTCGAGCCTATGGTCAGCTTGGCGCGGTCGGGACGAAGGACAATATCGTCCTGGATAAATGTGTTCGCGATGTGAGTGTCGAGCTCGGGTGTGCTAAAGCTGACAACCGGGGTGTTTTGCGCGATATCCTTGGAATATCGATAACCCGCGCCCCAGATAATCCGGTGGCTGCCGCCTATCGAGAAATGGCGCTGGTATTCGAAATCGTAGGTATCGCGCTGCTCGTTATCTTCGAGGTCATTGCGCTCGGTCCGATCATAGAATATCTGCATCTCCGAGCCTGACGCGGGTGAGGGATTGCGGCTCCATCTGGCAAGGATATTCGTCCCGGACTCAGTAAAGTTGCTGAGTGCCGGTGTAGAAAATCCGGGTCCCGAGAAGAGCATCTGATCACCGGAGCCATTATAAAAATCAGCCTGAAGTGAGAAAAGGGCTCCGTTAGAGCCGTATTTTTCAGCTCTGAAACCGCCCCTGCCCTGCCGCCATCCATTGCCCGTATCAGGTCCGCTGCGGTCATCGAAATTGAGGTGGTCTGAATCTTTCGCATATACCCGGAAATAGGTATCATCCCCAATCTTTCCGCCATAGCGAGCATCATTTACCGTGCGTACATCGTCACCGGATAGTGATGTGAGGAGCATGCCCGTGGTATCTTTGCTGCTCTTGGTGATGATGTTGATGACGCCATTGACCGCATTCGCGCCCCACATCGTGGCGCCCGGACCGCGAATCACCTCGATGCGGTCGATATCATCCATCAGGATATCCTGAGCATCCCACCACACCCCCGAAAATAACGGAGTATACACACTGCGGCCATCAATAAGGACGAGGAGCTTGTTGCTGAATCGTTCACCGAACCCGCGCGAGCTGACTATCCATTTGCTCGAATCGATCCTCGCAACCCACAACCCCGGCGCCATCCGCAGAGCCTCGGGAATACTCGTCGCACCGGAGCGCCGGATATCTTCGGAGCTGATCACATAAACAGCCGCCGAGGAATCGAAGAGTTTTTCTGTCTTTTTGGAAACCGAGGTTACCTGTATATTCATCAGGTCCTCGATGCTCATTTGGGTCAGATCTGCTATGCAGGGCTGATTCGAGTCAGGCGGCTGCTGAGCGATTGCAAATGAGGGTAATGCGCACACTACTGCCAGAATAACGAACGCCACATGCGTAAAACGCACGCAGATTCTCAAACGAGGTGACATACCAAAATACCCTCCTGCCATATAGTGCCAGTTATCATAATATCGGCTGCATGACTAAACTTTTGGAGAAGTCTATGTTTGCGATATACAGTTGTGCTAGGGTGGCGGGCGGGTGTTATAATATTTTGAGCCTGTATGGCTTGAAGAGGGGAAATGATATCAGATGACAGAAAAAAATGCTGCTTCAACGGTCGATATCGGTCTATTTACGCCGGAGATGCTGGAAGGGCTGGTGTGGGGGGAGCTGACTCACCGATCTCAGCAGGGGTATGAAATAGGCGGCTTGCCGGATAAGTTCGAGCCAGCTCGCGGAGATGCCGATAAGCTGTGGGAGCTTTATAATGAGCTTCTCAGGACCGAGACACGGGCGGATTACCCGTATCAGGAACCGAATGATCTACCTTCGATAAAAGCGCTGCGACCGGATGGACCGAGAGTGATGGATTACCGGCTCTCGGATGTGCAGCTGAGGGATCGTATGCTCGGAGCTTTGCAGGGGCGAGTGTGCGGGATTATCCTCGGCAGGCCAGTAGAAGGCGCTTCCAAGGAAAAGATCCGCGCTCGATTGGAATCGACCGGCGATTATCCGCTGAGTGACTATTTCAGGCAGTTCTGGTGCGAGGATGAGAAACGGATGATTAACGGTTATCCGTCGTTCAAGAGCACCCGTGAAGGGCTGCGGATGAATAAAGCCGCCGAGGGGGACGATGACCTCAATTATGTAATGTTGAACCTGCGATTGCTCGAGAAGTTCGGGCCGGGATTCACCACGGAGCATGTGGGATACAACTGGCTGGAATCGTTCCCCGTCAATTGGGCCTGGGGACCGGAGCGCACGGCTTATATCAATCTCGCTCGTTATACCGATCAGGGTGGACGCTGGAGGACCATCGACCCGGATACCTTATGGAAAGTCACACACTACCTGCACGAATCGAGCGAACTTATAGGAGCACAGATTCGCGCGGAAGCGTTTGGTTATGCCGCGCCAGGTCTGCCCGAGCTTGCAGCGGAATGGGGATACCGCGATGCGGCGCTAACCCACGTAAAGAATGGAATTTACGGAGAGATGCTCTTTGCCGCGATTATCGCCGCGGCATTCGTTGCGCCCGATCTGCGGACAGCGGTCGAGGTAGGGCTTACCGAGATCCCTAAAAACTGCCGCTTGGCTGAAGCTGTGCGCAATACTCTGAAATGGTGGGATGAGCTTAAAGACTGGGAAGCTGTCTACAGCCGGATAGATGAGCATTATAACAAGATATATACAGTAGGTGGGACGATCAATAACGCGTGTATCATCGTAAACGCGCTGCTGGCGGGAGAGAATGATTTCGAACGGACCCTGTGCCTCACCATAATGCAGGGGCAGGATACCGATTGCACCGCTGGTACGGCGGGATCGATAGTTGGAGCCTACATCGGAGCGGGCAATGTGCCGGAGAAATGGACGGCTCCGCTTTGCGATACATTCGAGACAGCTATCGTCGGAGAAGGACGCAATCGGATCTCGGAGGTAGCAGACCGGTGTTATTATCTCGCGCGCACGCTGTTGAAGACTCAGCGGGCGATACCGTTCAGGTGGGACCAATAGGGCAATTATGAATTATCAATTGCCGCGGATTGATGGTTCGTTTCAGGACGTTGCGTCGCCGGGTACGTTCAACAGGTATGATGATGAACGGAAGGTGGTTGCATGGCAGGGATAATTATAGCGGCTACGGGGAAATCGGTTTACCGGGTAATGAGGCATGGGGATGGGAAATGGTGGGGGATGAATGTCCTGCCGAATCTCGATGCCCAGTGCCTCGCGGTCGATCCGCTAAATCGGCAAAGCCTGTATGCGGGCGGCGCGAGCGGGGGGCTGTATGCGTCGCGCGATGGCGGGCTGAGCTGGTCTCCCTCACCGGTTCAACCGCCGAAGATGCATATCTCCGATGTCGCGGTAAGCAGGCTCGAACGGCACGATGAAGGCGGAACGATCTATGTGGGCACCGAACCGAGTTCGGTTTACAAGAGCAATGATGCCGGATGCCATTGGACCGATCTCATCTCGTTTCGCGATATTCCATCCGCTCCTACATGGAGCTTCCCACCCCGCCCGTGGACATCCCATATCCGATGGATTACCCTGAGCCCTCACGATCCGGCGCTGATCCTTGTCGTGGTGGAGCTTGGAGGTATTATGCGAAGCGATGATGGTGGGAATACATGGCTCGATCGGCCGGCGGACGCGTATCTGGACTGCCATGCGCTGTCGATGCCGGTGGATAAGCCGGGGGTGGTTTACGAGTGCGCGAACGGGGGGTTCGCTATAAGCGCGGATAGTGGGCTCACTTGGATTCCGCAGGATGAAGGAATCGACCGGCGATACCTGTTCAGCATGGCGGTGGATCATCATAATACGGACCTGGTTTATGTTGGAGGAAGCACCGACCCTCATCATGCTCATTACGCCCAGGGCGATGCACGGGCTGCGATATATAGAAGGAAGCCCGATGGAACGTGGGAAACCCTCGGTGATATGGCGTCTCCACCGCTGCCGCATTTCCCTTATGGCCTTGCGACTGATCCCGATGAGATAGGTATGCTCTATGTAGGATTTGGAAACGGAGATATTATGATTTCGAGCGATCGCGGTGAGCATTTCGAGCGCCCGGAGATCGAAGGAGATAAGCCGGAAAGAATAGAAGCGATGCTGGTGCTTTAGGAGCGTTTTAGGTTTAATGAGTTTCGCATAATGATGTGACATACTGGCGGGTCGGATCAAGCACGAAACCTTCTGTCAGGTTGTCACTACATTACCTGAAACTCAGTAGTATTGAGTAGTGATTAATGAGTAATGGGATTGGGTGAAGGTCTGTACTGATACAGGTACCATAGAAATACCCATTAGTGCAGAGTAGGCCTGTCCTGGCTATAGATTTGATATAGCAATGGTGGCCGTATCCCCTGGACGACAGTAGCCTGGGGCTGCGAGAGTCGAAACACGGGTTGATTGATAGTAGGTACCTTCGCCTGCCGCGCGCTCTTTGGTCGCTGTCATCTAAATGATTGAGCTTAGTGTCAGCTGCCGGGTTCGGGCATTACCCTGGAGAGTCTTTCCACGAACCTGGGGTCGGGCATTACTCCGCGGGCGCGGCTGAGTTCGAGTTCTTTCCACGCTTCGGCGTATTTCCCCTGCTGAGCGCGTGACATAGCGAGGTAGTAGTATGGCTCACCGCGGTCGGGGGCGAGTTTGATCGCGGTCGAAAGGCTTTCGATCGAGCCATCGATGTTGCCGCGCTGCTGCTGCACCTGGCCCAGGAAAATGTAGGCGTCGGGGGATTTGGGATTGACCCGGAGCGCTTTTCTGAATTCTATTTCAGCTTCGGCAAGTCTTTCCCTGGTCAGCAAGATGTAACCCAGCTTCAGGCGCGCATTTTCCATTTTCGGATCAAGATCCGCGGCTCTGCGCAGTTGGGTTATCGATTCATCGTATTTTTCTTCCTTAAACAGCGCTATGCCCAGGTTAAAACAGGAACGGGCGGATGATGGGCTGAGGCGCACAGCCTGGCGGAAGTGCTCTTCAGCCGCGGACATATCACCTCGACGCGCCATCGCCGTACCGAGATTATTATGCGCGTCCGCATTTCTGGGGTCAAGCCGAAGCGATTCTTCATACTCCTTGACGGCTTCGTCGCCGGAGCCTTTCATATCGAGGATTACCCCGAGGTCGTAGTGAGCCTGCGCGTTTCGCGGGTTGCGGTCGATCAGATCGCGCAGCTTGCGCTCGGCTCTGTCAAGATCGCCGATGGCGGCCTGCCCCTGGCTTTTATCCCAAAGGACATTCTGACCGACTCCGCAGCAGGCCTGCGCGTGGGTGGAAAGCGATGCGGTATCGCGCCATGTGCCGGTTTGAGACCAGGCGCATATACCGAGTATGGTCAATACGGTTACGGACGGGACCGCAAGGATCAGGCCTGTGTGGCGCTTCACTCCGAGCCGCGCGATCAGGTCGGGCGCTCCCCATGCGATGATGATGGAAAGACCTATCGAAGGGATATACATATATCTATCCGCCATCGCCTGCATTCCGACCTGTATAAGCCCGATGACCGGGAGCAGAGATATCATATACCACAACCAGCCCACAGCCAGGTAGGGATATCGTTTAGCTGAACGGAGCGCGAGCGCCGTAATCAGCACGATAATCGCGCCGGAGCCGATTACCTGCCAGAGAGGAAGCGTGTTGCCGGGGTGCGTATAGAGCAGGTAGAGGTTATGCGGATAAAACATCTTTTTGAGGTATACCACATAGCTTACCAGCGCATTCGCCACGCGCACGCCTGGGCTGAACATCGCCGTCGACCGTACCGCTTCACCCGCTTTCTGAGCCTGCATCGTAAGGTAGCAGGAGGCTGCTGTCATCATGAAAAAAGGGATCTTTTCGATTATAAGGCTCTTGATGGAAGAGCGCTTCCCCTGTTCGGAGCTGCTGAATCTATCGAGCGGCCAGTAGTCCAGGAGGAGCATTATTACGGGCAAGGTCACGAGCATCGGCTTTGCGAGCAGCCCCAGCGCGAAAAACAGCGCTGCCAGCATATATCTGCCCACATCCCTATGCCTCGCATAATTCACATAAGCGAGCAGGGCGAGCATACAGAAAAACGTGCTTAAAACGTCTTTACGCTCGGCTACCCACGCTACCGATTCGACATGCTGCGGGTGAAGCGCGAAAAGAGCCGCGACAAAAGCCGCAGCCCACGTTCTGCCGGTCATCCGGATAATCAGCGTGAAGAGGAGCAGAGTGCTCATGATGTGGAGGAAGACATTGGTGAGGTGGTGAGCGCCGGGATTCATGCCCCACAGCTGAACATCGAGCATGTGGGATATCCACGTCAACGGGTGCCAATTGGATGCGTGGTAAGCCGTCATCGCCCAAAGGATGTTCGAGATGCTGAGTCCCGAGCGGACGTGGTTGTTACGGATGACATAATCTTTATCGTCGAACCTGACGAATTGGAAATGCGCCACCTGTCCGTAGACTGCAAGGACGGCAAGCAGCAGGAGTATGCAGATAAAGACGCTGGTTCGGGTGCTTGAAGGCTTTGCCAAGGGCAGGAATCCTTGAGAATAGTCCGGCAGCTATTGCCGCCGGACCCGGATTGAACTTCTATTTAAACGACGTTGTTATGTCTTCGTTTCGTTCCACTGCTGTTTTCTTTACGAACTTGGAATCGGCGATTAGTTTCTTTAGCGCCGCTTCGAAGTCGGCGGAATCGAGTGGAAGCGCTACAACTTCGTTCGTGAGCTGTGAATAAAGCATGCTGTTCGCGAGCTCGACGGATTTAATGCCTTCCTCAGCCGGAGCGATCAGCGGGGTCCCATCGAGAATAGCATCGACGAAGTTTTGCGTAATGCCCTGGTGCTGGCCTGCTCTGCCGCCGTAAGGGATTTCGATGTTCCACCTGGCGGGGGTTGCAAAGCCCTGGTTGGTGGTGCGGGAAAATTCGGTCATCGGGATCTCGTTGCGAATGAATGAGATCTTTCCGCCCTCGATGAGGAGCTTTCCACGCTCACCCGCGACCTCGAGCCTGTTCGTGCCCGGCGCTTCGCCGGTGGTGGTGATGAAGACCCCTGTAGCGCCGTTCGGGTATTCGAGGTACGTGGTTACCTGGTCCTCGACCTCGATATCATGCTTCACGCCGAACCCGAGGAATCCACGCACCCTGCTCGGCATTCCGAAGAGCCACTGCATCATGTCCAGGTTGTGCGGGCACTGGTTCATGAGGACGCCGCCGCCCTCGCCGCTCCACGTCGCTCTCCATCCGCCGCTGGCGTAGTAGGCCTCAGTGCGGAACCAGTCGGTGACGATCCACGCGATGCGGGTTATCTCGCCGAGTTCTCCCGAACCCAGGAACTGCTTTACCTTCTGCCACAGCGGCTCGGTGCGCATCTGGAACATAGCGGAGAAGACGAGTTTCGGGTTAGCTTTGTGTGCGGCGATCATCCGCTCGCAGTCGGCTTTGTGCACAGAGATCGGCTTCTCGGTAAGGACATGGATGCCCTGCTGCATCGCATCAACGCCGATCGTGGTGTGGAAGTAGTGCGGGGTAGCGATTATGACGGCATCGACAAGCCCCGATCGGATCAGCTCCGCGCTGTCCACAAAGGTCTTAACATCGGTGTGCCTGTCGAGTTTGCTCTCATCGACATCGCACACGGCGGTCAGCTCACATCGTCTGATCTCGCCAGCTTTCAAGTAATTGGCGTGATGACTGCCCATTCCTCCAACGCCAATGACACCAATTCTAACCTTGTCCATAATATCGATCCTTTATTTTGTTTCGATGATTATACACCATGTAAACGTTTACGCGAGTATACAATGGAATCCTTCCTAATCGAATAAACAGGCGTTACTCTCTTGCCTGCGGGGAATATCTATCTTACTAAATACAAGGGGAGGTTTATCATGTACATAGCAATACGCCGTTATAAGATCGATCCCGATATGATCGATGATGTCACAGCGCATGCCAGGAATATTGTATTGCCGCATTTGGTAGCTATTCCGGGTTTCAAGGCATATTACAATTTCCACACCGGCGATGGTATGGTTGTTGCCGTGAGCGTGTATGCGGATAAGAGCGGAGTGAATGAATCCAACAGAATTGCTGAGGAGATTGTGCGCGATCAGATGAGCGATTTAATGCCCGAGCCACCCGAGGTTTTAGAAGGTGACGTGTTGATATCGGAAGTAGTTGAGAGCCTGGTTACGCCGGGTTAAAAGATGGTCATGGCGTCCTGAGGTCGGGGAGGGTTTGATGGGTTGATGGTTGGATGGATTGATGGTTTGGTTGTTGGATGGTTAGGGAGAATACGATGGTCAAGGAAATTACGATGGTCCGGGATTTGTAATCCCGGACCGGTTTGAGCGGGTTTGTAACCCGCAGTTCTTATCATCTGCAGTAACGTAACCCGCATAACTTACAGATTGCTATCGTCTGCAGCATCATAATCTGTCATTCCCGCATTCTGGATTCCCGCCTTCGCGGGAATGACAGATTATGCAAGAATGACAGCATTGGTAGCTGTGATAATTAATACTACCTTTAATAGCCTGGCAGCTGAGAGCTGATAGCCATATTATTTTACGCTCACTTCAAGTCCTTCTACATCGAAAATTACATTCACGCTTGATTTGAAGTTGGCTGGGTCGCGGACGAAATCAAGGTAATAGCGCAGGCGCTCGGCGGCATTTACGCTGTTGTGGGCGAGGACTATCGCCCCGGCGGGGAGTTTATCGTATCCGGCTTTCAGGATTTCGAGGTAGATACCCTTGCCGCGATCCTTGTCACCATCGGCGTCGAGATAGAGCAGGTCGATTTGCTCCGGGAACCCGGCTACCACATCTACCGCATCAGCTGCGATTATTCTGGCGACTCCGGTGGGGTCGATCTTTCGCACATTGCGCTCGGCTCTTTCGGCTTCCTCGGGTTTGATCTCGACCCCGATCAGGTTCTTCGCCGTATAGCATGCTCCCGGACCTGCTCCCGCTCCCGCATTGGACATGAATGTATTCCCACAGAACACACCCGCAGCGATCATGTTCCGCGGCTTGCGAATTGCATTGATGGCGTAGAGAAGCCGCTGCATTCTCGGTGTGATAGCGGTCCAGGGAATCTCGAAGTTCTCCGCTACCGCTTCGCGGTGCGCGAGCATTTTTTTGTGGTCGTAATCCTTGTGCGGGAGCACCCCCGCTTCTACAAGCATATCCAGCGCATTGTCTACGGTCTCGATCTCGTTTTCGAGCGGCTCGATCTCACGGTGCGGATTGCGATAGTCCATCTTGAGCGTGTCCCAATCCCGGGTGCGATACTCGCAGATCATGCTCTCCTCCAGTGCTTCATGTGGATGGTAATATTATACAGCCCGAAGCGGAGGAAGGGAGAATTCTCAATTTTTTAATTTTGAATGTTGAATAGGCTGTGGGTGAAGGTCTGTAGCGGTAACAGTTACCATATAGCGCTATCAAACCTATAGCAATGGCTGGCCTACTCAGTGCTATCGGATATCTTACTTATAGATATGTACTGGTAATGT